>Ga0031655_10000561_pt1 | contig 23570 bp, 29 predicted proteins | sample FrelakmetHBP12HB_FD_55187 | JGI IMG/M metagenome (GOLD analysis project Ga0031655, IMG submission 55187) | Freshwater lake sediment microbial communities from the University of Notre Dame, USA, for methane emissions studies -HBP12 HB | ecosystem: Environmental > Aquatic > Freshwater > Lake >... | reverse complement strand
TCTAGCCACTCCCCCAGATACTCGCTGCTCACCACCTCGGAACTTCACAACTCGGGCTGGCACTCCCGCCACAACGGCGTAGGGCGGGACATCTCTGGACACTACGCTACCCGCGGCGATCACACTCCCCTTGCCCACGGTCACGCCATCCAGTATGACCGCATTGCCTCCTATCCACGCGCCGTCCTCAACTGCGACGCCCCTTCTTGTCTCGCCTTGCTCATTGATGAAGCTATCAAGGTCGGCGAAGTTGTGATTCTCGGAGAACAATGATACTCCCGGGCCGAACAGTACGTTGTTTCCGATCCTCACTCTCCCCCGCACTTGGATGAGGCAGTTCTGTGAGAACCCAACGTTATCCCCAATCTCAAGGCCCTCCCCGATGTTGCGGATTCCGCCCGTACAATCGATAATAGTATTCCGGTGTATAGAGACGTTGTTCCCCAACCTGACACCTTCACGGGAAAGTGCATTAATCTCCACACAATCACCGATGAACAGCGTTTTGCCGCACGACAGCCTGTGCTTATGCCTCAGGCGGCAGTGCTTGCCCACGAAAATAATACCATTGCTTCGTCTTAGAAACATCTTGACATAGCAACCCCTTAGTGCCTGGGTCGCCTTTTCGGCTACCAGTATCGTCAGACTCCTTAAGCCGATACTCTCGTCAATTCTGTAGTGAGGCCTTCCTAGGTTGTGCACTACCGTATTGAGCGTTCTTCTCAAAGCCTTCGTTATCATGGGATCCTGGTTACAAAAGCGTGGCCCGTAGGGCGTCGGGCGTAGTCTATTTGATCGAATACAAGAGGGTCCCTAACCGTCTCGCGTTAGACTCAAATGTATTGCCGTCGCCAATCATGTCAGCAACTTCTCGGCGATCTCTTTCGGATACCACCCTGTTCTTTGTCTCGTGTAGGAAACCGTCAAGGCGGCTCAGATCGCTGCACCAGGTGCTTATGGTTCCAAACAGGCCGACGAATCTGTCTTCTTTCATTCCAGGAAAAGGCATGGCCACAATGGGAATCTCAAATATCGCCCCCATCAACATAGCTGTACTCCAGTGACCTATTATCATCTTCGCCCGAGAACACTCAGTCGGCAGGTCTTCATCCTTCTTGACGACAACGCCCAGCGTATTCAGAGAAGCATACTTTTCATACTCATCAATCGGGTGCAGGCGGACCTCAAGGTGATATCCATGCCATCCTAGTATTCTGCCGATCTCACGAAGGAATTCCAACTCCTCGTCAAAGGAGATGTCGGAATAGCCTATCCTCAGGAAGGGTTGGTGCATGTATATGGCGATGTTTTGCCTGATCGTCTTGCGAAGAGAGTGCTCTTGGCTGGCGTCCGTGAAGAATGGCACTCCCGCCACCACATAGCTTCCCTCTTCCACGTCGAGCATACCTCGATACTGTCTTAGGTTGTGCTTACAGAAGAAGAAATACTTGGTAAACCGTAACTCTCTGAAGTCATTTTGGATAAGTACTTTATACAATTCCCTTGCCGTGCCTAATGCCCTGCCTCTTGACTTTATGAGCAACGCTCCGATTTTGCTGGAGTATTCAATAGCCCTTGCCATATTCCTTGAATGAACCTGCCTGCGTGTAACCGCTTTGGTCGTCTTACCGTACACAATACCGTGGTCATGGTACACTGTAGGGATGCCCTGAAGCTCGCATACCTTAATAAGGATCAGGTCGAATATCGACTGGTAGGTGTAGAATACAACACAATGGGGTCTGCGATCATGTAGCTCCCTGTATATCCTTCGAAAGCTCCAGCCGCCTATGTCGCACAGCTCCACATCGGAGTCTTGTTTCCAATCTGTGGAACCATACTCCCTCGATAATGCCGAGATATGAAATAAGGTGATCTGGTAATCATCAGAAAGGTAGGCCGCCGTCTTCTTGACGGTGTACTCGTACATGGAGAGGTTGTACAAAAAAACTACTATGTTCCTCATAGGGATGAGACCCGCCTCGCGGTGAGAGCTGGGCATTGCTGGGTCAGTCCGGGCCCTTACAGATAGTGTTATAGACCTTCATGGTCTTCTCCGCAACGCAATCGGGGTGCCACCTCCGTGCGGCTTCCTGCCTGGCATTAAGGCTCATTTGCAGGGACAACTCCCTGTCTGCCAGCAGCATATCGAGCTTGTCAAAGAGATCACTGGTACTGTACGGACTAGCCAAGAAGCCTGTTACGCTATCTTTAACAACGTACGGAATCCCACCGACGTTTGTCGCAACAACCGGGCAACCAACAGCCATTGCCTCAGCCAGCACCATTCCAAATGACTCGTACTTGGAGGGCAGACACAGTACGGCCGACTCGGCGATGATGTCCGCAAGCTGGCTTGAGGACTTAGAGTAGTCGATTTGTACACGCGACGAGAGTCCGCTAGCCCCGATCAGGTCGAGGAGCTTCCTGCTGTAGGCGCCTTCGCTACGGACTGGGCTGACTAAGCGAAGGGTGGCGGTTTTGTTCCTTTGAAGGTACTGCACGAGAAGGTGTGGCTGCTTGCGTGGCGAAAGAGACCCGATGAAGAGAAGTTGGCGACTTGCAGTAAATCGCCACTGTCTGGTGAAGAACATCTCATCTATCGGATTGTCGATCACGAAGAGCCTCTTGGTATGCGTCGTCCCCTGCGCGCACTGCTCTGAGACTGCGATCATGTTCCGGGCACATCTCGTCACAATCAGTTGAAGTGGAATCGCCCAGAGTCGCGCCATGTCGTGTCTATTCACCATTCCCCTCAGGCCGACCTCGGACATAGTCGCCTTCAAATGCGCTACCAGGTCCCCATGATTAGTCACAATATGCTTATCCGTGAAGAGCACCGCTGCTAGTGCATGATACCCGCGGTGTTGGCCATGAACAACATGGGGCTGTATCCGGCGTAACACCTGAAGCATCCTGAGGATTGGCGGAATATGGCACAGCAACTGATTTAGATATACATTACCCTCTTTAAGCAGAATGAACCTCACCCGTCTGTAGTGAAACTCGGCATCTCTCCTGAGGGCGCTACTCGTCCCTATTACGAACACTTCGGTGCCATCGAGCTTCGCTAGAGACGCTGCCAGATTGAATATCCATGGATATGGATGCATGCCACTCTTGATGTATCTCTCCTTGACATCAGCAAAAGCGGTCAAGTCTTTGAGCGATGGGAATGACAGAGGACCAACAATCGCAATTCTCATCGGCCGATCATCTTCTTGAGGTAGTCGATGCACAAATAGTGAAGAAGCAGGCGGGCATTATAGTAGGTAAAGGGATGCCCAGCATACCGACTGTTCACCTTGATTGCCTCCCTCAGTCTCTTCCACTTCAAATCAGCCCTACCCGTTAAGGTCGAGTTATGAATGCGCCAAAACGCAATCACATCGAATACCTGGTTCACCCTCACATCCATGGTCAGGCATCTGTTCTTGAGTTCGGTGTCCGCTCCAAATCTATAGCGGCAGTCATACAACCCAACATGAGCGAAGACGTTCCTTCGGTAGAAGGTGCTCTGATCCGGAATGGTTTGCATTTTGAAGAAGTAGTTCCTCCTATTTATTGTGAAGTTGCCGAGGACGGTCCTGACCATTTCACGGCCATCCTCATGAATGCCCCGGCACAGTCCAACCAGCATTTCTGTCTCTGGGTGGCCCATGAAATAACCCCCAACCTTCTCTAACGCATCACTTGCCAGGAGGTCATCGGCATTTAGGAAACCAACCAGGTCGCCACTTGCCAGGAATATCCCCTTGTTCCTGGCATGATACATCCCCCTGTCTTCTTCAATAGTCACCGAGGAAATGTACTTGCGATACTCAGCCAAGACATCCGCCGTATTATCCGTGGACCCGCCATCGATGACTATGAGTTCCTTCTCCGGATAACGTTGACCAGTGAAGCTCCTAATTGCCTGCTCAATGAATGCCCCTTGGTTGTAACTGGCCATTATCATCGATATTCGAGGGTACATGTCTACTCCCATGGAAGGGACTTCAGGCACGCTGCCGATGGTGCCCCGGCGATGCATAGTGCCCGACTCCGCTCGTGCCGGTGTGGCGTACAGAGATGATGGTGGCTCTACCTGGGTACACTTCCAACCCCCGTACACTGTCCCTCTGCACGCATGGGCCTTTCCTAACGACAAGCCTGCAAGAGGCCTCTGACACTACGCCCACTGGCAGTGACGCGGGACATTGAGCGTAGGTTATACAATATACCAGTAAAGAGCGAGAATAGTATGAATCCGTAGTAGCTGAAATAATCCCCATAGAAACCTATCACAAGAAAGAAAATGGGAATACCGAGGGCGAACTGTGAGTAAGTCTCCGCTAGGGCATTTGGCGCCTGTCGCGATAGGCGATAGGCAGCGCGAATAATCGAGCCCAGCATGATAAGTAGCACAGTCAATCCAGCGAGGCCAAAGTAGATCATCACATTCCCGTATGTTGCATCTTCATTCCTAGCAAACGGCTCCAGATAATCGTCCCGCGTTTGGATCTCTCGGATGACTATGTCGAATCCTCTACCGAAAAACGGGCACTCCTGCATTATCGCCGCAAAGTGCGTTTTAAGCATGTCCTGCCTCAGGGAGTGCGTGCCGTAGACCTCACCACTTCCGGTCAACTCGTACACTCCCTCCCTGAACCTGTCGATTGTTGGGCCGAAGTCGTGGCCAGACCAACTCAACAGGCCAACGACCAGCAAGAGGATTAGAGGAATGACTGCAATGCCCGCCAACTCCTTCCATGCCTGCCCCCTTCTGAGACACTTGATTGCCACATACGGAAGCATACTCAGGAACAATGCACCAAGGATACTACGAATAATCGTGAAAAGGATGGTCACAAAGAGAAGGCCGATAATGGGAATCGAATACTTGCGACCGATCACTGTACCCTTGTTAAGGTCAGTGATGAGTAGCATCAGCACTAGGGTCAGCAACCAGATATTGCGTGTGAGAAACCGCTCTTCGCCGCCAAGGAATACGGGGTCGTAGTAGGAAAAGCGACTCTGGATGATGTTGCCCGAACAATGCTGATATAAGGCCAGAATAGCGCTTACGATGGAAATGAATACCAGGTATCGCAGAAGCAGTTTGACTTCTCTAGTTGTCCTGAAATGTAGTATGATCTGATACAACAGAAGCAAGCCCACAAATGGCCGCAGGTTTGTAAGAATGAGAGGTAATGGTACTCTATCGAGAATCACATTCTGGATGACCTTGACCCCAGCAAGGATTAGCAGTAGGTCGAAGGAAAGCACCAGAGCGTCTTTGTGGTCGATTCTCCTGCCGATTCCATCAAGATACCTGATGGTCATCAGCGGGAGAATCAGCAGGCTTTCTGTAAGGACACCTACGGGGGTATTGATGGAGAAAAGGCGGTCGAACAAGCCGAAGCCGTATGTTCCGGTTAAAATGACCACGAGGAGCAGAAACTGAGCGACGGTGAGGTTGGAGAATATCGCTCGCTGCAATATCAGGCCTCTCCCATATGTACCCTCAGTCCGTACACTCATGATTCTGCTCTTTGCACCTCAAGCTATCGTGCGAGGTATTGACAAATGTCGCGGATGCAATTCTTCGGCCCCCACTTCGCAGGACTGTTCGGACTTTCTGACCTGCCCTACGGACGGCAGGCAGGTCATTCGCTCCGCGAACCCCTCATCCCTTCATTGGTTAATGTCAGATTGAGCAACCTGATGCTTGGGGGCATGATCTCAATACTAACTCGACGAGGCTGAACTCAAGTGGCCCATCTATGTCAATCGACTCTCCCCGCTCCATGGGGTATTTCCTAACGTTAGCAAATTGTGAGATACCCATCTCTTCTAGTGATTGAGGTTTGATTAGATATATGGCTCCATTGTATTCCCACACTTTAGGCGCGTCCTGTCTTCTCGTGTAGGTACCTTGCTTTGACTTGACCAAGTGCCCTCTATCGTCCTCTTCGAAAAGATTGAAATACGGATTCGTTCTGGCCTCCGTGACTGATACGACCATATCCAAGTCATCACGCCAGAGAGCATATGCTTCTCTGATGTGCCGAGCTGTCCTCAAGGGACTCGTGGGCTGAAGCAACACCAGTTTCTTATACACTCGTTTGAAGCCCACCGCATAGAAGTGAAGGGCATGGAGGAGCACCTCACGCATACCTGCGTCGTCAGTTGCCAACTCGGCTGGCCTCACAAACGGCACCTTGAGTCCGTAGTGTTCAACCACCTGCATGATTTCCGGGTTCTCAGTGCTCACACAGATGTTTTCATCACTCGTAACACCTCTGGCCGCATCAAGAGTGTAGCAAATGAGTGGTCTGCCCCTCAAAGGTAGTATGTTCTTTCGGGGCAAACCTCTGGAACCGCCACGCGCGGGTATGACAAAAAGGCTATCTGTGATTCCCATTGTCTAGATGCTTCGCAATATCTCGTGCGGTCTGATAATCCTCGTGTCTGCCAATATCAACCCAATAACCGATGATAGGGTTATGGATGACCTTCTCTCTTGCGTCTATCAGGTTCTGAAGCAAGTCGGTGACATTGAAAAAACTATTTCGGGGGACCATCCGAATGCAATCTCGCTTGAGGAGATATATACCCGCGTTTGCATGACGGGTGTAACGGGGCTTTTCCTTGAAGCCCACAACTCGATTCTCCTCCTCATCGAGAATCGCATATGGGATGGTTACTGAGTAAGGTACGGAGGCAATGCCCATGGCGGCATCCTGATCAATCACCCGCAGGTATAGGTCCTCTAGGTCTGCATCAGTAAAGAGATCGCCGTTCGTAAGTAGAATATATTCGGACTGGAACCTGTCTACTAGGCCGAGTGCACCGGCAGTCCCTAAGGGCTCAGTTTCCCAAACGTACTGGATCTTCATTCCTCTGGATGAGCCGTCACCCAAATGGTCTACGATCTGTTGCCCCAAATACCCGATCCCGATGTAGGTCCTCTCAATGCCGTAGTCCACCAACCACTCGAGGCTATGTTCAATAATTGGCTTGTCTCCGATGGGCAGTAGCGGCTTCGGCACGGCGTCCGTGAGCGGCCTAAGCCTTTCACCCCGGCCCCCGGCCATAATCATGCACTCAACTGGCAGGATGCTTCGGTGTTTCTTGAGATCATGGACTGCAACAACCTGCCGGTCGCCGTTGAGAACCGGTAGCAGTTGAATACCCTTCCGGCGAATTGACCTGATTTCCCGGACATCATACTTCTGACCGTTTATGCTACTGAACTTCGAAAACATGAACTGGCGGATCGCAGCGGTTAGCGGTAGTCCTCGGATGAGACCCCTGCGTATGTCGCCGTCCGTTACAGTGCCCACCATTCTGCCCGCGGCATCCAGGACGAACAGGGTGAGATTCTCCGGGACATCATTCAGCCGCTTCATGGCCTCAATGACAGATGCATCTTCTCGGATAAGGTGCTTTTCGAAGTTCTTCATATCAGAAAGTGATATCGACGAAACGCTTCTTGATCTCGATGCTGGAAGTGCTCTTCAAGGTACTCAGTATCCGGTCCGATGCGTGGCCATCTCCATAGGGAGTCTTGTGCACTTGTGTCTTGTCGTGCTTCACCGCCTGTTCTATTGCCCTGCCGATGTCCTGTCTGTCCGGGGAGCAACAGATAATCGTGTCACCCATAACACGACCCTTCTGCCGATCTCCGATGTTAACGGTTGGCGTATTGACGGAAGGGGCCTCGATGATGCCACTCGACGAATTGCCCACTACAGCATCAACATGCTTCATCGCTGACAGGTAGATGAGGCTTCCTAATGATGAGAAATCGATGGAGGTCCTGGGGTGATCTCTCACATAGTCCTCAATCATTTGGATGATGACTCGACCATCCTTGTCAGAATTGGGCTTCGTAAATATGAGGCCGACATCAGCCAATTCCGATAGAGCGTCGAGTAGTTCTTGGAACTGTTCCCGGGCAGTAGCTCGCTCTAGAGTAACGGGATGAAATGTCACCAAAAGATTTCGGCGCAAGAAGTTGAACCTGATGGCACGCTCCACCTCCTTACGAGACAGCAACCTAAGCCTCCTGATATTATCAAGGCCAGGGGCTCCAACGTTGAAAACAGTCGATGGGTCTTCACCCATCTGGATAACTCGCTTGCGGTACTCCTCCGTGGCTACAAAGTGCAAATGGCTCATTTTGGTTATGCAGTGACGTAGGGCATTGTCATAAGCCCCTTCAGTGAGTTCGCCGCCCTGGATATGGGCTACTGGAACACCTGCCACGAGGGCAGCACTAACAGCCGAGAAGATCTCAGTGCGGTCGCCGAGTACAACAATGATTTCTGGCTTGAGTTCATCAAAGGCTTCGGCGAAAGAGATCTGGGCGAGTGCGATTGATTTGGAAATCCCGACTGCAGTGTCGGAAGAAAGTAGAATCTCGATCTTTCTGGAAATGGGAAAGCCATCCTGTTCGATCTCCCGGTAGGTCAGTCCGAATTCGGGAGAGAGGTGCATTCCTGTAACCAGGAGTTGCAGTTCCAACTCGGAATCCTCATGGATGCCCTTGATAATCCAGCGGAGCAGCCCATATTCAGCTCGGGTACCGGTGATTACAGAGATTCTTCTCATTCTTCGATCAGCTCATCTGGGCCATAATCTCTGGAGGCCGTTTTGCCAAGGATCCGGTGCCAGTCCATGGGGCTGATGCCATTACCGGGGCGTTTGATTGTCAGATTGGCCTCATTGAGGATCTGACCTTTGTTGATGCGGCATGCAGCTACGATGCTCTTCCGGGCCGCTGTTCTGTTTTTCATCTCGCTGCAAGATGGTCGCTTAATGCCGTCTCCCAGGCCTTTCTCAACATTGCGGATAACTGTAACCATTTCCGCAAACTGCTTAGGATCTAACGATGCTTTGTGGTCTGGCCCTTCCATGCGTGGATCAAGAGTGAAATGCTTCTCGAGGACCGAAGCTCCCAATGCGACGGCCGCAATCGGCACCTCAATTCCTAGAGTGTGGTCGGAATACCCTACACTAACAGCGAATGCCTCTTTGATAGTGACCATCGCTCTGAGGTTCACATCCTCCATGGGGGTCGGATATTCCGTGTTGCAGTGCAGGACTATGATGTCCTCCCGTAACGTACCGGCATTCGTGAGAATGGAAAGCGCACTCTCAATCTCGCCAAGAGTCGCCATTCCAGTCGACAGGATGACTCTTTCCCTATAACTCCCGACCTTCTGCAGGTAAGGCAGGTTCGTGATCTCACCAGAGGCGATTTTCCAGAAGTCCAGATTGAGCGAATGAAGCAGCTCAACGCTTTCCATGTCGAAGGCCGTAGACAGGAATCCCACATTGTTTGTTCTCGCGTGCCTTGCGAGTTCCTCGTGTGCCCTCGCATCGAACTCCAGCTTCTTCAGCATGGCCCACTGGCTGGCATCCTGTGCCGCGCAATTCCGCACCTGGTATTCGGCCTTACGGGCAAACTTGGACACCAGTCTCTCAGTGTTGAAGGTCTGGAACTTAACGTAGTCCGCGCCTGCTGACGAGGCTCGCTCGATCATCTCCTTTGCCAGATCGAGATTCCCATTATGGTTCACACCAGCCTCAGCGATGATAATGGTTCGCATGACTTGTACTTCAGACTACTTTCCCGACGTAAGTGCCCCCACCGGAAAGGTCCTTTAGGATCAATGATGCTGCCCCGATGACGGTGTTTGATCCGATGCTAAGGTTGTTCCCAACCGTGGCTTGGCTGCCGACAAAAGTCTCATCGCCTATCACGACTTGGCCGTTGATCACCGCCCCGGTGGAAACGTGGCAGTGGTCTCCAATGGTCACTTCGTGCTCGATCAGCGCCCTGGTGTTAACTATGCAGTTCCTTCCTATTCGTGCACCGGCGTTGACTACAGCGTGATGCATGATGATACTGCCTTCTCCGATCTTGGCATGACGACTGACATAGGCGGATGGGCTTACAATGGGGGGCAGCGAGCAGCCAGCTTGAACTGCCCTGCGAAAGAGCATCTTCCTCAGTGTTGCGGATTTCACCTGGCCGACCGTTATCAGGAAATTCGGGGTATTCTCGGCAAACTTGGCTATATCGTCGTCGGAGCCGATTATCGGGTACGCGAGAACTGATTGCCCCACTTTCTCTGCCTTATCAATTATGCCTACAATCACGTACTCTGCGGCCTGCTCAATCACGTCGATGCAGGAAATGCAGTGCCCCCCACCGCCTATCAATATAATCGGTTTCATTCTAAATGATCACGCTGCTTGGAATATTCACAATCCGATCTTCCAGCCAATGTGCATTAGACAAGGTGTCGGTCTGGCAGTTCTGAAACATGGGCAGGTTCGTCATCAGCCGCCATGCTGGCCGGGTCATTACTCCTTCCTTGTTGCTGAGAGCCAGGAACTTATCCCTTTCTGCGGCATCTTGAAGCAGGATCGCATTGAGCCAGTAATTCGACTTGGCGTTAACAGGCTCCGTGACAAAGCCGATCCCCTGGTTCCTGCAGAAGTGCCCGTACCGGTCCGCCAATCGGCGTTTTGCCTTCAAAAAGCGGTCAAGGTTCTCCAATTGGGCCAATCCCAATGCGGCGTTGATGTTGGGCATCCTATAGTTGAACCCGACTTGATCATGCGCGAACTCCCAAGGATGTGGAACCTTGGCCTGGGTTGTCAGGTGTTTGGCCAGCCTCGCCAACGTCTCGTCATCAAAGAGCAATGCCCCACCACCACCGGTGGTGATTGTCTTGTTCCCGTTGAAACTAAGTACTCCCACCTTACCGAACGTCCCGGTATGCTTACCTCGATAGAGGCTTCCAATGCTCTCGGCGGCATCTTCAACGACCTCTATGCCATATTCACCACAGATACTGACTATCTCATCGATTCTGCAGGGATGGCCAAACGTGTGCATGGGTACACAGGCGGCAATCCGTCGGCCAGTCCTTCTGTTGTAGCAGCCGCCATCCTTCTTAGCGGCCTCATCTGCAAGAAATGCCTGAAGCGCATCCGGGCTAAGGCCCATGGTGTCTCTGTCAACATCCAAGAAGACAGGATATGCTGAGCAATGGGCAATGCCATTTACGGTGGCAACAAACGTAAACGGCTGTGTAATCACCTCATCCCCTGGCTTCACACCACACAGCAGAAGTGCCAGATGAAGAGCACATGTGCCATTCACGCAAACTACCACCCTCTTCACTCCACAATAGGCTGTCAGTTTCTCCTCGAATAGGTCCACGAACCTGCCGACACTTGACACAAATGTGGTATCAATACACTCCTGCAAATACTTCTTCTCGTTCCCCTGAAATACCGGAGCGTGAAGCGGAATCACACCGGTGGGCTGCCCGAAGACCTCCCGGATGAACACAACCAGTTCCCGGTGTTTCTTCTGCATGTCACAGGTTATAGACATCAGGTTTGTATTTCTTCAGATAATCAGGGTTGGTGAACCACCGACAGGTCTCTCTCAGGCCTTCCTCGATGGTGTACATTGGCTTGTATCCCGTTAACTCAGCGATAAGCGAGTTGTCTCCCCGAAGCCTGAATACCTCGGAGTCCCTGGGCCGCAAGCGGCCTTCCTCCGTTAGGAACTTGACGTCGGCACCCATGATCTCCGCGATGAGTCTCACCGTGTCCATCATGCTGATCTCGCTGTTGGAGGCTATGTTGACCTCTCTTCCGACAGTCGCATCAGACTCCGCGAGCCCAATGAATCCCCGACAGGTATCCTTTACAAAGTTGAAATCACGCGTGGGAGAAAGGTCGCCCAGCCTTATCTCTCTCTTGCCGCTCGCAATTTGGGTAATGACGGTCGGAATAATAGCCCGGGCTGACTGCCGAGGGCCATACGTGTTAAAGGGTCGTGCAATCGTCACAGGAAGACCGAAGGCATGGTAGAAACTCATTGCCATGGCATCTGCAGCGATTTTGGATGCCGAGTACGGTGACTGCGGTTGCTTGGGATGATTCTCATCGATAGGCACGTACCGAGCCGTGCCATAGACCTCAGACGTCGAGGTGTGAATAACTCTCGCACAGCCGTTACTCTTCGCCGCCTGGCATATATTCAGCGTGCCTTTCACGTTCGTATCAACGTAGCTGGCAGTCGCCACATAGGAGTAGGGAATGGCAATCAGTGCTGCCAAGTGGAATATGAGTTCCGTATCCCTTGCAAGTTCCTGGCAGAAGTACGGATCACGAACGTCGCCAGAGACGATTTCTAGGTTTCCATTTGGCGGGATCTCCTCCAGCCATCCCCAGTTGTTGAAAGAGTTGTAATAGACAAGTGCCTTGACTTTGTAGCCTCTCTCCAAGAGTGCTTCAGTAAGATGCGAGCCGATGAAGCCATCAGCTCCGGTGACAAGCGTCTGTCGCGATTGGTGCATTCCTATCTCTAGTCAACTGTGTGAGTGTTCATTGTCTTGTCGCCATCTGATCGGTTGGTGGTTTCCAGTGACACTGATGAATGCCTCTCTACACGGATACCGGTCCAGGGCTTACTCCCAATTCACATTCTCTTCGATCACTGCTGCAGGATTTCCTGCAATCAATACATTTTCCTTCTCAAAGGGTTTCGTAACCACAGAGCCTGATGCAACAATGCATCCGTCAGGAATGATACTCCCCTTCAGCACGGTGGCGTGGCTGCCAATCCAAACATGATTCCCTATTCTGATCGCATTCCCCCGTTGGCTTCGAGGCCTTGAGGAATAGTTGATTCTGTGAAAGTCCTCATCCAAAAACGTGCATCCCCAGGAGATAGCACACCTGTCACCCACCGTAAGCTCGTGCATTATGATGAAGTTTGTGTTAGCATTCACGTACCCCTCCCCAAACTCAGCCATCGCCCCCTCACCTATGTCGAATCGGCACCCCTTTCCTATTGAGTAGTTACCTTTGAATACTAGCCTCCCTCTAACATTGAGATAGGTCCGGTCGTACTTGTTCATGAAGCCCACGTATCCCATCCCGATTTGGCACAACCCTCGAGTTTCTATCCTATCTATCCCACGAATCAATACGCGACTGGTTCTTACAATACGTTTCCCAAGTATCCGGAGATAAGCATACGAGAGTAGAGCATAGAGTCTTCCGGAGTCTGCCGCTCTACATGCCAAAACAACTTCGACTGCTCTTTGCCTCGCCCGAACTGGGTTCCGGTACCCTGGCGTACCAACACCCACTGGCTGCTCTACGGGTTCTTGAAGCGAGGTGATTTCAGCCGCGTCTTGTATCTTCTGAAACGGTTTCACCCACACACCTCGCCCTCGGTGGCCGGTTGGCCACCTTGGCGATTGGTCTTCTGAATGGACCTGACTACTTTTGCGGGAACGCCTGCAACAACGCAATCAGATGGAACATCTCGTGTGACAACAGATCCCGCTGCAACGACCGCCCGTGGTCCTACGGTTACTCCCTTGAGAATAATGGCCTTCGCGCCTATCCATGCATCTTCACAGATCCGAACAGGTGCAGATCTGGTCTTCGTTCTATCATGGGCACGCCTCGCACAGGCATCAATGGGATGGAAATCTGTATCATACACCATCACACCAACGCCGAGATTCACATGGTCTTCTATGACAATCTCTCGACTACAGTAGAGTACCACCCCTGACATGCCAACACTATTTCCAATGACCAGCCTCGAGCCTTCTTGCGTGGCGACCAAATGAGTGCGGTGACTGATCCCTGCCGGATTCTCCCAGGGTCGGTTGTTTATTGATACGTCTGAGCCTATCTCGATAGCAGCAAGTCGATGCCGCTGACAGAACAGAAGGCTATGCATATTGAGCCTTTGGCCAAAACTCACGCCGTGCAGCCTCAGGTAGGCTCTGGCGACTCGACCCATGATGGCCAAACGTCCAAACCAATAGGCCCTATAGGTGGACCTGCAGCACAGATAAAGCAGTCTAGCCAGGATGGCCTTGGCGCCCACTCTCAGCATTTTTACGATGCTTCCACGTTCAGACTGATATGGAATTCACTGTTCTTCCAGGAAATGCGTCTAGACGCCCAGTCTTCGAAATCGTGATTGTCCACCTTCGCCGGATCCCAACGACGGATGTCTTTGAAGCCAACTTCCCTGAGGATTCTTGCCAAGTAATCATATGTGAAGATGGCCAAATGAGAGTCATAACCATCGCGGTACCCCATGAGTGGTGTTCTAATGCTATCAGGATCCCTGTCACACGCCTCATAAACTGCAAGGAGGCTGTCAAAATCAGGAACTGATATCCGCAGGACACCGCCGGGTTTCAAGACTCTCTTCCATTCGCAAAGCACAGGTTGGATCTTGCCTGGTTCTATGTGTTCCAAGACGTGACATGCGTAGACCAAGTCAGCATGGTTATCTGGAAAAACCGCCAGGTCCGTGACATCACAGACATGATGTACATGTGGTAGGGGACGAGCGTCAACATTGATGAATCCAGGGCTGTTGACTTCTCCACACCCCAGATGGATCAGAATCCTACCATCAGCATTCTTCGGCAGGGAGGGCCTTATGAGCCTCCCCCTCAGCAAGTAACTCGCCCTGTGTATTCGCCTTGCAGTGGCCTTCAATGCGCGAATCATGAGTCGGCTCAAACACCGCTTCTTCTGGATATTTCCTTGGCAGGCACTCCAGCGACGACACTGTTGGGTGGGACATCTCGTATGACAACCGCCCCCGCCCCAACAATCGAATTGTTCCCGATGCGCACACCTGGCAGTATTGCAGCATTTGAGCCAATCCAGACGTTGTTCTCTATGACGACCCTTGCAGTAACGAATGTATCACGGAAGAGCGGAGCGTTTGAGTTGTGGGTCACAGAGGTTATGGTGCAATGGGCTGCAACAAGCACGTTCTCTCCTATTTCTACACCGCCCCCGCCCCAGATGTGGACATAGTCCGCGATGGCGGAATTAGCTCCTATGGATACGTACTCGGGCCCGTGAATCACTATTCCCTTGTAGAACGTCACAGAGGAGCCCAGGTACTTCAGTTTCGCCTTCCACTTCGAATACCTCAGGACGAAGCAAAGGGCGTCAAACCGAAGCCAAATCGATGCTCGCCATGCCACCCGATACGCTTGCGTGAACACCGTACATACGATCCTCTTTGGTTTGCCCATATCTTGTGGACCCTGACGTATCAATCACTCGCCAGTAGCCTGGAAGTTGCGACAAACACGTACCCTGCTCCGGCCATCATCGAGAGGGCGGTTATCACTGCAAAGCTGAAAGCGGTGCGCGGCAGCCCTGTCATCAGAACCATCATAACAAGCACCACATTCAATCCAGCTTGAACCGTACTGGCCGCAAGAACATGCCGGACCCGGCCCAGGCCTACTAGAGTGTTGAAGCCGGGTAGTGCAAATGAACAGAGGAACCCCACACCCAACAACATTACTCGAAAAGTGGCGGGCAATTCGTCCCTAAACGCATTCCCCAACCACAGTCTTAGGATCAGACCAGCCAGGATGATTAGAGCTAGATATGGCCACACAAGGGTCCACGTGATCCAATGTACGGCTCGGCGATTCAGCTCTCTGATTCTGGTAAGTGCCTCCGTTGCCTGCATAGCCCCACTAGTCCGACTCACTTCGGGCGTCAATGGGGACATCGCGGCTTGTGTGATACCTCTGACCTGCATGGTCGCATTCAATGATATCTCATAGACAGGGACTGAAGAGACCCCGGCATATCTCGAAAGCATGAGTTTGTTCAATGGAACTAGCAACGTATTCACTATCGAGCCTCCAAGTACCGCTCCTCCAAAACTGACAAGACACTTGAACCTCTCGGCATTCCACTTAAACGCCAACGGTCTCAGGCTCACCAACCTTTTGATCAGGAACAGACTCGTGACATGCATCAGGAGAAATGTTATCGCCGTTCCAATCAAGAGACTCACTACTCCATATCCGGAAGACAACAGCAGAACGGACACTCCAAGGGACACAGCCCGACATGCCGAGTCTCTGTAGTTGACCTGGTCCATTCTCCCGAGGCCCGATAGTGTTGCAGTCAGGACCTGGACGAGGAATGCGTAGACAGTAATGATGCCCGCATAGGGAAGGAGTTGCTCCGCGATTCCCGCATTCTCCGAGCCAAGTTTGAACAGCCCGATGATGGGTTTCCTGAATGCCAGCAGAACTGTCAAGGCCACGATTCCCATGGCGGCCAATGTCCAGATCGCAGTCGATACATAGCTCTGGATTCCGTCGATATTGCCGCGGCCATGTTCTTCCGCCACCAGCTTCGTGATCGCAGGTCCCATTCCGAGATTGCACATCTGGACGAAGGTCAAGACCGTAGACAACACCATCCAGACCCCTAGCTTCTCATATCCCAGGTAGTGCAGATAGACGGGATAAGAGAGGAACAGGACCCCCGTATTGATGACGGTCGTTGCCGTACCTGAGAACATGTTCCTGCGGAGTTGGGACGAGAACAGTCTTTTGAGCATTATTCCGTTTTCTGTTGGGAGCTTCGGGGCGCATTCCAGGGTCAGACCAAGCAGCAGGGCCGCCGCCAAGCGTGATGTGCGAAGCGCCAAGCAGGGGGGCTCTCGTTTCAAGTGTCAAGTTCTAGGTTGTATGTCAAGGTTGGCTCGCCGCTTCCTCTGCCTGAGCCTCTGAAGGTACTTGCAGCTTGACCCTGGTTAAGGGTGTCGCCATTCTTGCCTCCATCTCTTGCCAGGCTACTGCAGGTGCGTGGTCCAGACCTCGTAGACGTCACCGGCAGCGCGCTGTGCCGAGCATCGAATCCAGATTCGCCTGCCCATCGTGCCGCTGTTGGTGTAATGGACGGCCACGTCCTGCCATATGAAGTGACTATTGGGCCATCGAATCGGGTCCGAGGCCAAGGCGGTCTTGCTGGAGTCAACCAATGGGTCCGCTCCTGGATCAATGAGCTCCAGACGTGGGGGCCATGCACTGTGGTTGTCAAGGATCAAGATCTTGCCCTGTACCAAGAGGGTCTGGTTCGGCTCAACCGTGATCGACTCCTGCCTGAAGCATGGCACGACCCCACTCTCGCACAGGTGCCTGTAGGAAGTCGTGTATCCTAGTGGTGCGGCATTGGCATCGGACACAACCACGCCGCCTCGCGTCCAGGCCTTGAAGTCATCCGCCACCGCGTCGTGATCGTAGCTGGAGACATAGCCCCACTGCGGCACCCTGTCCGTGTTGTACTCATAGTTCTCCACTGCACTGGCAAATACGGTATTGAAGGCGGACAATGAGACTATTCGCCGCAGATCGTAGGCATTGCTGGTGAAGGTAGCACCGTGGAGATCGCCAGAGAGGGCATAGACGCCCGTGCCGCACCCTGAGATCTCGCCTGAGACCGTACATGCCGAGCCAACATAGACACCGGTGCCGCACCCTGAGATCTCGCCTGAGATCGTGCAGCCAGTGCCCGAGGAGACGCCATAGGTGCAGCCGGAGATCCTGCCGGAAACCGTGCAGCCAAAGGCAGAGGAGACGCCATAGGCGCATCCAGAGACGATGCCAGGGATGGTACAACCGGTGCAGGAGAAAGCCCCGTTGGCACACCCTGAGATCTCGCCGGAGATCGTGCAGGCCGAACTCGCGTTGACGCCATAGGTGCAGCCCGAGATCATGGCGGAGAGGGTACATCCAGACCCGGCGTAGACGCCATAGGTGCAGCCGGAGATCGTTCCGGAGGCTACCCAGCCAGACCCAGAGGAGATGCCCTGGGTGCAACCGCTGATCTCGCAATCCAGCACGCCGCCCTTCATAAACTTGACTGCGTAATCGGTGGACCCGATGATGCGGACGTTTCGCGTGACCAGGACGACATTGGCCCCGGAGGCCTTGGCGGCGGCAAGGCCTGCAGTTACGCGGATAGTGCCGGATGTGATCCCACCTGGGGCGATTACGCGTGCCTCGGAATCAGGCAGAGTGCCGGAGACGTTATCGATCCGAATCGTGCTGCCTGGGGCCCAGAGGCCACCCCTGACGTCCGTGTCAACCGACAGTTGGGTCTGCCCGGCAGGGGCTGCCCCCGACAAGGCAATGACCGGATGGGTCGGCTCGGCACAGAACAGGTTGAGGGTCAGGCCCGACCCGCACTCGAAGCTGTTGGCCTTTGAACCGAAGTCGAAGGTCATCGAGCAGTTGGATGGATACGGCGTCCCGGATGACCCGCAATTGATCGTGCCGGTCCCGCCGATGTCTGCACTGGTCTTGAGACAGTACGTGCCGGCCGACGTACTGCAGTTCATCTTGCCGTCACAGGTCAGACCCGCAATGCCACCGGCGAACTCAGATTGATTCACGTCGAAGATGACGGTATCCCTTGCCTGGATGGTGACGGCGTCCCCATTGCCCGGAACAACTCCCCCGGCCCAAGTCGCCGGCGCCGACCAGTTCCCTCCGCCCGCCCCATTGGACTTGATGGTTGCGGCATAGCAGGTGCCAGCCAACGACAGACATAGAAGTACAAGAGATCTCTTCATGGTTCACCTCCTCGGGGCAAGACGCTCTGCTTGCGCCAAGCGTGATGCGCTAAGCGGCAAGCGGTTTGCGGTATTCGGGCGATGGCGCTTTTCGGGATTCGGGATTCGGTAAGGAGCAGGGGGCTCCAGGAAGCAGGAACGCTGAGCGTAATGCGCCAAGCGGGGGGCTCTCGTTGCAAGTGTCAAGTCTCAGGTTGTAGGTCTTACGTTTTCAGGTTGGCTCGGCGATTCCTCTGCCTGAGCCTCCGAAGGTACTTGAGGTCTTCCTTGTCCTTGGCACGACCGGCTGCTTGTTTCATGGCGATCAAGTCGTCTAGGGAGGCGAACCAAGCATAGGTTTCGCCCAGCCTGGCTTTGACCTTGTTGGCCCACACCCGGTCGAAGCTAACCCCTTTCACGAGTACCCATGAACCGGGAACGCCGTAGCCCCTATGATGACGAACCTGACCTTATGTTCTCTTAATAATTTGAGGAGCTGTTCGACGTCCATTTCGCTTCAGCAGAGATGCCACCTCACGGCTTTTGCGGAACATCATCTCGAATCTCTGCCGGGTCGTCAGAGCCGACAGGTAGTTCAATTCGAACTCCACTTCTCCGAGGTCGTTGTTTGCACGTGTTTTCAGGACCGGCATATGTCCCCCTTGTCCATGCGACCTATGTAACGATCACTCTGCTTCACCACTGAATCATACAGCATCCGGTCGGTGCAGTAAAGGGGCATTGGGCGGCAGGGCCGCCGCGAAGCGTAATGCGCCAAGCGGGAAGCGGCATTAGGTGCTCGGGCTGCTGGCGCTCTTCGGTATTCCGTAAGGAGCCGCAGGCTTCGGGAAGTGTAGGGCCTGAGGCGCCAGAGCCGCCGCAAAGCGTAGTGCGCTAAGCGGCAAGCGGACATCCGACGTCAGGTCACGTCTGTTTGAGAAGGCGATCGCGACGCCGGGGCAGAGGCCAGCCAGGCCTACTTCTTGCCTGCAGGGGCTCTACCGATCGAGGGGATGGCGTTATCCCGCTCTAAGCCGATCGAATACAGAAAGTCGGGAGAGAAGTCGGCGTCGTTGGGCCAGACGATAGTATCAATGTCCGCGTTCACGCGAAACCGCTGGAAGAACGACAGGTCCTTCAGTGCCTCAAAGACCGGCCCTTCCAGGTAGGGTGCCAGATCCGCCCACTTGGTGCAGCCATCCTCGAACCTGATGGCAAGGGTGTAACCGCCTGCGTATGATGCATCAGTCACGTAGTGCATATCTAGCCTCAAACCAGCGGCTCAATCGCCGCCAGAGTCTCCTTGCGCTCAGCCCGCTTCCAGTTCTCCATCAGCTCATCCCTGTGCTGGAAGGCCCACTCCAGCACGAGAGAAACGACCCGAGGAGGGAGCTGGCCTTCAATGATTCGCAGGTCTGCCACGGAGAACGCAGCCCGCTGGCCGCCGTACTTCGCGTGGAAGTGCGGTGGAGCATGCTCCCGATAGTACATGGCGATCACGATCCCAAGGAACCTACTGATTTCAGGCATCGGTACGCTCCCACGAAGCCAAGGTGCACTGAACAGTTCATACTCTACCACGTATGCAGTGGGCCGAAAAGCATGAAGATGGCTCGCCATGACTGAGGGACGGACCGTCGCTCCGCTCACTCTTCGGTGTTCGCTATTCGGGTAGTCGCGGGGGCGACGCAAAGCGTGATGCGCCATGCGCCAAGCATTACGGGTCTCATCAGGGTCAGCTTAGCTCGGACTCACAGGGTGCGCGACTAGCGATAGACATCCTTGCGATGTCGCACCCGTACGATTTCGATTCTCAGGATCCCTTTTTCAATGGTATAGACTATCCGATAGTCACCTACTCGAATCCGGTAGGTATTCTCCGCGCCGCTCAGCTTGCGGACACCGTGCGGGAACGGATTCTCCGCTAACGCCTCTGCTGCCGACACAATCCGTGGTACACTCTTCCTGTCCAGCCGCTTGAGTTCTTGAACAGCGGATGTCTTCCATTCAATTTGATAGGTAGCCATTCCGTTTAAGTTCTGCTACAACGTCCGTGTGGGGGATGGTCGGCTCTTCTCTTCGCTCTGCCATGACAGCCAGATCCTGCAGGTCTTCCATAAGCTCTTCATACTGCGCAATCGACAGTATCACCGCCTTCTTCTTTCCGTTGCTGTCGGTAATGAACTCCGTGCTCATGTTTGGGGCAGAACGCATAGCAATATCCTTGCCTCTATGACCAGAATGCACCATGATAATCACTACCTATGAATCGTACCACGACAAATCCCGTATGTCAAAGGCTGGGTGCGGCAGAGCCGCTTCGCCCGGTATTCGGGCGTTCGCTGCGATCACTCTTCGGTGTTCGCTATTCGGGATTGGCCAATCCAGCATACCGCCTCCAAGCACAGGCTAGATGTCCGCCCGGTCTTTCCAGTAGCCGGGCATCCGGTGTAGATGCATCACGGCAACGATTTCGATATCCGTCACACTACTCAGAAACCGCTCCCCGAGGCCTCGTTGCTGCGAGTCGTAGTAGGCCGCCGATTCAACGAGTTCTCCCCGGGCCTCTGGATGAAAACCGTATTTCATCCTTGAAGTCGCTCTCTTGCTTCTCTCAAAACCGCATCGCCCGGAACCAGGTCCACCAGGCCTTCGTCAAGTTCCTTGCACCGGCGGGCGATCTCTTTCTTCCACTCCGGGCTGACGTCAAACGGCTCCTCGAAATCAAGGCTCTCAAGTAGCTTCTCCGCGAGCAACGCCCGCGCTTCGCGAGGCAACTGAAGGGCCTCCTGTACGATGTGCTCCGTTTCAGGACTCATGATAGTATGATACACGTTTTCAACCCAGGTGGCAAGGGTGGCGCCAAGCGGGAAGCGGCTTGCGGTATTCGGTATTCGGGCGTTCGTTTCACTCACTTTTCGGTGTTCGGGCGTTCGCTGCGCTCACTCTTCGGGGTTCGGTGCTCGACTGGCTAATACCGAAAACCGAATACCGAACAGCGTCAGCGCCCGCTCACTGTTCGGGGAGGGAGTCGAGGCCGTTTTCCTCGGTCAGGCGGGCGAAAAGGGTGGCCCTGTGACCGGCGGATTCCATGGAGTCGGCGGCCATGACGTCGATCTCGATCTGCTGGGTCTGCCCGGCACGGCGGTCCTTGATGGGCACCCGCAGACGCAGGACCTCCGCGGCGGCCAACGGGTCCGATTGACCGTTTTGGTCCTTCTGCCAGACGAAGCTCCGGCGGCCATTGTCCCGCGTAGCCATCTCCAGACAGATACGGCTGCAGTCCAGGGCCTCGCCGGCCTTGCACATGCACTCCCACCACTGGTCGAATGTCCGCGCGTTGCGGAACCGCAGTTGGGCCTCTTCAAACGCCTTGCGCTCAATGCGTTGTTTGGTGTTCAGTGCCGTCCTGTGGCGAATGCCGTCCAAGGTCTCCTTCAGACGCACGGCGCCCACCGAGCGAAATACGGTCAACAACAGGACCAGACAGCACAGGAAGATCGTCACAGACGCGGTGCTGTGCGCGATCAGCATGAACAGGCCCAGGCCCGTGATGCCCGCCGTCACCAGGTATGCCAGCAGGGCGACCTCGCGATGGCCCAGACCGAGGTCCAACAGGCGGTGGTGGAAATGGCCTCGATCCGGGGACATGATGCCACGCCGCTCCAGGAACCTCCGGAGGATGCTGAAGAGGGTGTCGAAGATAGGGATGCCCAGGACCAGGACCGGCAGTCCCAGGCCCACAAGGGTTTCGCTCTTGCCTGCGCTCAAGACCGAGGCGGTGGCTATGGTGAAGCCTAGAAACAGGCTTCCGCAATCGCCCATGAAGACCTTGGCCGGATGGAAATTGAAGAACAGGAATCCGGTCAACGAGCCCAACAGGGCCAGCATGAGGATGGCCAGGATGACATTGCCTTCCAACACCGAAAGGGCGGCAATGACACCGCAGGCCATGGCAGCGATCCCGGCGGCCAGCCCATCCAGGCCGTCAATCAGGTTCATGGCATTGGTGATGCCCACGATCCAAACCCCGGCAATGAGGTATCCCCACCAGCCCAGGTCGATCTGACCCAGACCCTGGAGCGTGACGTGAGACACGCGGATCCCCGCCATGCACATGGCCGCGGCTGCGACCAACTCCACACCCAGCTTGGTTCGGACGCGGGCGCCCCTCAGGTCGTCGTACAGGCCCACGCAGAACACGGCCGATGCCCCGATGATCAGTGCCACGGTCTCCACCCACACGGCCCTGAACTCCAGTCCGATGCTGTTCCGAATCAAGGGCACGGGCAGGATGGCCAGCAGGGCGGCCGCGAAGATGGCCAGGCCCCCAACGCGGGCCACTGGCCGCTTGTGGACCTTCCGGGGATCGGGCAGGTCCACCAGGTTGTGGCCCTTGGCCCAGGCAATGACCATAGGGGTCAGGGCCATGGAGATCAGCAGGGCTAGGGTGTAGGTGAAAAGGTAAGTTTTCATGGTTCGGGCGTTCGCTGCGCTCACTTTTCGGTGTTCGGGGTTCGGGCGTTCGCTGCGCTCACTTTTCGGTGTTCAGGATCGGTCCTTGCCCGGGTGCTCTTGATGAGGTTCGTGAGCATCCTCCGAATGTGGTCGATCTTCTCAGACAGGGCCTGATAGCTATCTGGCTCAAGGAATCCGAGGTCTTTCGCCAGAAGCAACTGATAGTCCAGCTCACTGGCTGAGCCGGCGGACATGTCCAAGAAACGGGCAAACTCCGCTTCACTGGATTTACCGCATCCCTCAGCGATGTTCATGGGTATTGAATAGCTGGCTCTACGTATCTGGCTTGTTAGAGAGTATAGTTCACTGATGGGAAACCTCTCCGTGGCCTTATATTATGTAGCCAAGGTCAACTCGTGAGCTTGCTTCCAAACATTGATGTCACGGTAGTTACGCATGACGCGGAATTCGGGCGCTGACGCTTTTCGATTTTTGGTATTCGCAATTTGCCAACCGAAGACCGAAGAGTGAGCGGAGCGAACACCCGAAAACCGAATACCGAACAGCCAAGCATGCCTGGCTGTTCTCCGGGCAGACTCCGTCCCCGTGGGCTGCGCCAGCGTCGCAGGGGGGCGGTCTCACTGCTAGACCGTCCTACTGCCCGGCAGTGTTCGGA
>Ga0031655_10000557_pt1 | contig 23628 bp, 21 predicted proteins | sample FrelakmetHBP12HB_FD_55187 | JGI IMG/M metagenome (GOLD analysis project Ga0031655, IMG submission 55187) | Freshwater lake sediment microbial communities from the University of Notre Dame, USA, for methane emissions studies -HBP12 HB | ecosystem: Environmental > Aquatic > Freshwater > Lake >... | reverse complement strand
ACCCGGTGTCAAACAGGCCAACCATCCGCCCGCGGGAGTTGACGGCCTAGGCCCCCTTGTTCTTTGATAGAGTGAATATTGTGGTATATCGTGCGACCTACGGACGTGGCATAATACCTTGTCTGTGAACTCTTTACGAATCCGCCTGCATCTGCAAAGATTCCTTCATCAATTCCTCGATGTCCGATTCCACGACGTCTCAGATAATCCGGGACATTTTGCCTTAGCTTTTTGGCATTCTTTCCGGTATTATTTTACGCTATGCTACGTTTTGTCGATCTTTGTGAGATCGTGGTCAGGTCTGGCAACGGGGGACCCGGCAAAGTCAGCTTCCGACATGAGAAGTATGTCCCGAAAGGCGGTCCCGACGGCGGTGATGGTGGTAAAGGCGGCGACGTTGTTTTCGTCGTCGACTCCAACCTGAACACCTTGCGCGACTTCACGCACCGCAAACTGTTCCATGCCAGAAGCGGCGATCCGGGTGGCATAGCACTTCGCAGCGGTTTGGGCGGGGCAGATTTGCGAATCAAAGTGCCGCCAGGCACTATCGTACGTAATCGTGACACAGAAGAGATTCTTTGTGATCTCGCTGTTGAAGGCGAAGAGTTCATTGTCTGTCGCGGCGGGATCGGGGGACGCGGCAATAATCATTTCAAGTCGCCGACGAATCAAATACCGCGTTACGCCGACCCGGGACGCCCCGGCACGGAGAAGGAACTAATTCTCGAACTCAAGCTGGTTGCTGATGTCGGTCTGGTTGGCTACCCAAATGCAGGCAAATCAACATTCCTGGCGGCAATATCGGATGCGAAACCCAAAATTGCGTCCTACCCCTTTACGACCCTGACTCCGAACCTTGGAGTCGTTCACAGTGACAAACACAAATCCTTCACCGTGGCCGATATCCCGGGCATCATTGAGGGAGCGCACAAGGGCAAGGGGTTGGGATTCCAGTTTCTACGTCATATCCAACGAGTGCGAGTACTCTGCTTTATTCTTGACGCTTCGGACAAAAACTACGAGCGTCATTTTGCCTCGCTGAAGGAGGAATTGGGCGCGTATGATCCAACATTGTTGAATCGTGCCGAAGTCGTATTGCTTAATAAGATCGACACGTTGACACCGAAAAAGCTGGAGCAACTGAAGCGGTCGATTGATCGGAACACGCTGGCAATTTCGGCACTTGAGAAGACTAATATCGCTGCCGCTGCCAAACGCCTGCGGAAGAAACTCGAAGAGACAAGGGAAGTCGGCGATGCCTCACTCTGACGACTCTCGACTTTACTGGTTCGCATTACAGACTGTACCCAACATCGGCACTCTGCGCTATAACGTGTTGGTCAAACGTTTTTGCTCACCGCAGGTGGCGCTGGAGGCATCGTCTGCAGAACTAAAACGGATTCCCGATTTCGGCGAAAAGGTTGTCGAAACCCTCAAGACACAAGTCGATTGGGAAGAAGCCGAGAAGCAGCTTGCCACCCTCGACAAATCAGGTGCGCGGATGATTACGATTTTGGATGACGACTATCCGGAGCCACTCAAGCGGATCTATGCTCCGCCGCCGTTCCTGCTGGTCAGGGGTGACCTGACCGCTGCGGATCAAGACGCCGTTGCGATTGTCGGCAGCCGCGTCTGCACCGCGTATGGCAAGCAAATCACTGAACAACTGGCTGATGGTCTCGTGGATGCGGGAATGACTATTGTCTCCGGGCTCGCAAGAGGGATCGATTCTTGCGCTCATCGTGGCGCTTTGAAGGCCGGCGGCAGGACTATTGCCGTACTCGGATGCGGGCTGGACATCATCTACCCGCCCGAAAACGAGGAACTGTACAACGAAATATCTGCTTCCGGCGCAGTTGTCACAGAATTTCCTTTTGGATTGAAACCGGACAAATTCAATTTCCCCACTCGCAACCGTATCATTTCCGGTCTGTCAAAAGGTGTCGTGGTAGTCGAGGCGGGGAGAATGTCGGGAGCGCTGTTGACGGTGCAGCATGCCATCGACCAAAATCGCGAGGTCTTTGCCGTGCCGGGGAACATCAATTCGGCAGCTTCCGCCGGCACTAACGAGCTGCTGAAACAGGGGGCAATACCTGTAACGTCACCGGCAGATGTATTGCTGGCGCTGGGGTATCACCCCGGCCACAAGCCGGAGGTGAACGCCCGACCGCTGCCGGAGCTTCCAGACAATGAGTTGGCTGTATATAATTCACTGAGTAATCAGCCGCAGCAGATCGACGCGCTTTCGCAGCGACTCAGCAAGCCGGTGGCCGAGGTGCTTTCATCTCTTTTCAGTTTGGAAATGGCCGGACTTGTCCGACAACTACCGGGGAAACTTTTTTTGCGCGAATCGTAAAAGGATTTGAACTTGGCTTCTAAAACGGTTAAAATTGCGAATAAGTTAGGGTTACACGCGCGTCCTTCGGCCAAAGTGGTTCAGACGGCTGCCAAGTACAAGTCAGAAATCACACTCGACAAGGACGGGCTGGAGGTGAATGGGAAATCGATAATGGGGGTTATGATGCTGGCGGCAGAAATGGGTTCCGATATCAAGATAACAGCCCGTGGCGATGATGAAGAGGAAGCGGTCAAAGCGCTTGCCGAAGTGATCGGGTCGAAGTTTGAGTAGCATCAGCCGATTGTTGGCTTGCGCTTTTAGGATCAAGAGATAAATGAAACCAAACACTAAGACGAAGGAGCTTTCGCTTAAGGGAATCGTGGCATCGCCGGGTATTGCGATCGGCAAGTGTTTTTCGCATCACTCGGGCGGTTACACGATCAACCGGATAGAGATTGCCAAGACACAGGTAGAATCGGAAATCGAGCGACTGAAGCGTGCTCTCGAGCTTGCCACCGGTGATCTCGAACAGATTCGTGGCGAGGCCGATCGCACTGTCGGTCCGCAGTTGTCCAAGATTTTCGAGGCGCAGCTACTTATTCTCGAAGATGCCGAGTTCTTCCGCCAAGTCGCCGATGACATAGCGCGACAGCACCTCAACGCCGAGTATGTTTACAATCGCCATCTGCAGCAGACGCTGAAGTCGTTGCGCAGTTCGCGCGACAGCTATCTGCGGGAGATGGCTAATGATATCAACGCCACCGCCGCCAAGGTCTTCAGACATCTGGTCGGCGGTCGTTCCAACAAGCTGGTCGACAACGAACACCGCATCGCCTTGGAAGAAGATTTTTCCGCGGGCGAAGTCGTGCTAATGAACAAGTATCACATTCCCGGTTTCGCCACCCAACTCGGCGGGCCGACTTCGCACATGGCGCTGATTGCCAAGTCGCTGGCGATTCCGGGGGTCGTGGGTGTCGGGAATTTGCTCAAAAAATGTCCCGACGATTCGACGGTGATTATCGACGGCGACAACGGATTGGTGGTTGTCAACCCCTCGACTAAGACGCTCGCACGTTATCGGGAAGAACACAAACGCCATCGCAGAGTCACTTCCCGGCAGTTGAAATCAATTGCGCGACTTCCTTCGACCACAACCGACGGTCGGGGGATTGCCGTCATGGTCAATTTGGAGATTCCCTCGGACCTTGATCAGACACTCGCCGCGTGCAAAATCGGTGTCGGACTTTATCGCACCGAATTCTTCTACCTGAGCACGATGACCTTTCCGTCGGAGGAAGAACAAACCAAGCAGTACCATGACATTGCACGGACGTTTTTTCCCAATCAGGTAGTGATGCGAGTCTTTGATCTTGGTTCCGACAAGGTTGTCGGTGACTTGCACAATGCCGATGAAGTCAATCCGGCACTCGGCTGGCGCGGAATCCGTATGGACCTGGAAATCCCCGATATCTTCAAAGGGCAACTGCGCGCGTTGCTCAAGGCGTCGGAGTTTCGCAATGTCCGAATCATGTTGCCGATGGTCTCAACGATATCGGAAGTAAATCGCACAAAAAAGCTTATTCATACGGCGATGGTCGAACTGCAAGGCGAAGGAGTAGCTTTCGACCAAGACGTCGAAATCGGCATTATGATTGAGATTCCATCGGCAGCAATTATGGCACACGAACTGGCCAAGCACGTTGATTTTTTGTCGATCGGCACGAATGATTTGATCCAATACACGTTGGCGGTAGATCGTAGCAACAAGAAAGTGGCCTCGCTGTATCGCCAATTTCATCCGGCCGTCTTGCGGCTGATCAAGATGACGATCGCGGCCGGCGCTGCGAACGAAATCGATGTGTCAATGTGCGGTGAGATGGCGGGCAATCGTCTAGCACTGCCACTACTGGTTGGTATGGGACTGACTACGTTTTCGGTTGGTCCGACGCGTGTCCCTGAGGTTAAGAAGATTATCGCCAGTCTCAGTTATGAGGAATGCCGGCAGTTGGCCGAAAAGGTGATGACAATCCCGACAGCTGACCGGGTGGAAGCGGCGCTGCAGGAATGGTGCGCCACTCATGTCGGCCACATAGTAATGGAGGATTAAATGGAACTAACGCCCCAGCAAATCAAGAAGCTTGACCCTGCAGACATGTACACGCGGATTTATGAGTTTCCCAAACAACTGCAAGAGGGTTACAATTTGCCGATTCGTGGAGATCTATCGGCAATCAACACCGCCGAAATCAAGGACATCGTGATCATCGGTATGGGTGGTTCGGCGATCGGCGGCGACATCCTGCGCTCCTATCTTGCCGAAGAGGTCGCAATTCCGATTTTTGTCAACCGCAATTATGGCCTGCCGCGTTTTGTCGATCAGCATACCCTTCTCATTGCCGCGTCGTATTCCGGCAATACCGAAGAGACATTGGCCGCGTTCGAGCAGGGTAAGCAGCGCGGATGTCAGATCATTATCGCCACCACCGGCGGCAAACTCGGTGCATTGGCGGTCGAGGAAAACTATCCGCACGTGATTCTGCCGGCCGGTTTGCAACCGCGCGCCGCGCTCGGCTATTCTTTTGGACCATTGCTGCAAATAATGGAGAAGCTGGGCTACGTGTCGGGACAAGGGGAAATCGTTGAAGCAACCTGCGCCTATCTGAGCGCGAGCCGGAAGAAGCTGGGGATGAACGTCGCCGAGAAGCGCAATGCAGCGAGACAGCTGGCGGCAAAGCTGAAGGACAAGATCGCCGTCGTATACGCGGGGGCCGACTACTATGACACCGTGGCGATTCGGTTCAAGGGGCAAATCTGCGAAAACGCCAAGGCGCTTGCCTATGCCAACATCTGTCCGGAGTTCAACCACAATGAACTTGTCGGTTTCGATTTTCCGCCGAAGTTGGTCGCTAAGTTGGTGGTCATCTTCCTGACCGGTCCGGCGGACTCCCAAGGCGTGACCAAACGCTTCAAGATTATCAGCAAGATTCTCACGGGAAAGAAAATCACGACGGTATTTCTGAAAGCGCAGGGACCAAACCGTCTGGCGGAGATATTTTCTCTGATTCAGTTTGGTGATTTGGCCAGCTACTATCTGGCGCTCATCAACAAGACCGACCCCTCGCCGGTACTTGTGATCAATCGCCTGAAAACCGCCTTGGAGAAAATGAATTGAGATTAGCCCGTCCGGTCGGACTTTTATTACTCCTCGTACTGTTACTGATACCGGAACTGCTTGCCGCCAACGGCGCATCATCGGTTGAGACCGGATGGTTCCGCACCTATCGAATCAATGCCATCATCGTTGCCGCCGTGTTCTCGGCGGCGGTACTATACTACACGCAACGTGCCAGACGCGGTGACAAGTTGTTCGTCCGCAAGATCGCCGGCTTGGACGAGGTCGAGGATGCCGTGGGACGCGCTACTGAAATGGGCAAGCCGGTGTTGTTCATCGCCGGTATCGACGAAATTGACAAGATCGACACACTTGCGGGGCTGTCAATCCTCGGTCGTGTGGCTCTGATCACGGCGCGCTACGAAACTCCACTCTATGTACCGGTGCGCTATCCGATGGTGCTCGCCGCCGCGCAGGAAGTAGTGCAGCAATCCTATTTGACTGAAGGACGTGCGGACTCCTACAATCAAGACATGGTTTGCTATGTCGCCGGTGAGCAGTTTGCGTTTACGGCGACCGTCAACGGCTACATGATGCGAGAACGCCCGGCAGCGAATATCATGATGGGGGCCTTCTACGCCGAATCACTGCTGCTGGCGGAAACGGGCAACGCCGCCGGATCAATCCAAATCGCCGGCACGGCGCAGCCGGAGCAATTACCGTTTTTTATTGCCGCCTGCGACTACACGCTCATGGGTGAAGAGTTATTCGCGGCTTCTGCATACTTGTCTCATGAACCGCTGATGCTCGGTGGTCTCAAAGGGCAGGACTTCATGAAGGTGTTAATCATAGCTGCCATTCTGGTCGGAACGTTCATGGTGACGACGCACCTCGGCGGCGACTGGATGCGCAGTCTCTTCGAGGTGCGTTGATGAAGACGAAGCTGCCGATAGCCATCGCCTTCTTATCCGGCCTTGCCATGGTTGCCGTATTCATTCTCAATCCTGAGAAAGTCGGCGATATGGAAGGCGAATTGCTACAGTGGACGACGGTAATCGGCGGGTTCACGCTGTTATTAGGCGTAGTCTCAATCGTGCGAGTCAACTGGCGGCCGGTAGTACGGCGTGAGACGGGCTGGTTCAACAACGCGGCGTTGCTTTTGTCGGTGGCGGTGATGGCTATACCGTCGGTGCTACCTGTCAGTTGGTCGCCTCTTTTCGGCACCGACGGCGGTTCGATGTACGATTGGTTCTTTATCAACTTGAGCGCGCCGATGATGGCCACAATGTTCGCCATGCTGGCTTTCTACGTCGCATCGGCGGCATTTCGCGCTTTCCGCGCACGCAGTGCTGAAGCAACGTTGTTGCTGCTGACGGCGACGGTTGTCATGCTCTGGCGCGTGCCGGTGGGGGAAGGATTGTTTGTTGCCATTCACTCCAAACTACCCAATCTGATTAACACTTACGTCATGGGGGGCGTGAATGTCGCGGTACAACGCGGCATTATTATCGGGGCGGCTCTGGGAGCGGCGGCGACCTCGCTGCGGATCATGCTGGGTATCGAACGCACTTACATGGGGAAAACCTGAGATGGGTTTCTGGCAACGCGTCTCCCAACTTGACCGGCGCTGGATTTATCTCGCCGTTGCGCTGGCGGTGATCTTCCCGCTGTTGGTGCCGATGAAAATGAAGCTCGGCATTACTCCGGAAGCACGGCAATTGTATGAAGCCATCGAGACGTTGCCTGACAGTTCAGTGGTGATGTTGACTTTCGACTACTATCCTTCAACCGTCGCCGAGACCCGGCCCATGTCGATCGCGGCATTGCACCAAATGTTTCGGAAAAATCTCAAAGTCATCACGATGACTACCATTCCGCTCGGCGGCCCATCGATGGCGGATCGAACGATGAAGCTAATGGGGGATTTGTACCACAAGACCTATGGCGTTGACTACGTCAATCTCGGTTACAAGGCCAACTACACGGCGGTGCTACTCGGAATGGGGAGTTCGATTGAGTCGATTTATCCGTCAGACCAGTACGGCACGCCGCTGGCGAACTTACCGTTGATGCAAACTGTGAAGAACTACGATCAGATCAGTTTCATCTTCATCGTCGCGGACAACGGCATCGTCGACAACTGGATTTCGATTGTAAATGCTCAGTTTAGCACACCGATGGGGGCCGGCGTTACGGCGGTGATGGCGCCGAAGTTCTATAGTTACGTGCAAGCAAAGCAGATGACCGGTCTGCTTGGCGGGATGAAGGGAGCAGCCGAGTACGAAATGCTGGTTAACAAACCGGCCATGGCACTGATCGGTATGGATTCGCAGTCTCTGGCGCACTTGCTGATCATCGGCTTTGTAATCGCCGGCAACGTCGCATACTTCGCGACGCGAAAGAAAAAGGAGTCGAAGGGCTGATGGAGATTCTCGGGCTTTGGTTGGCAGGTTTCTTTACGCTTTCGCTTTTTTCCTTCCTGTACAAGGACAATCCGTTTTACGGACTGGCCGAGCATGTCTTTGCCGGTCTCTCGGCCGGCTATGAGGTCGGCCTCGTCTATCACTCGGTGATTCTGCAGCAATTGGTGGATCCGATCAGCCAGCACTGGGTCAACGCTGCCGCGGGGGATCATCCGGGATTTCATATCATGAAGATCGGCTTCCTGCTGTTTGCCGGTGCTTTGGGTGTGCTGATGTTTGCGCGCTTTTTCCCGAAGGCGTCGTGGATATCGCGCTACCCACTGGCATTTGTGATGGGAAATACTGCCGGAATCTATCTAATGTCGGAGCTTCATGGCCGTTTGATACCGCAAATTGCCGGTACGTTTGTCAATCTGCTGAATCCCCTGAACCTGATCATCTTCTTCGGCGTGTTGACGACCCTGATCTATTTCTACTTCTCCAAGGAACATACCGGCGTGCTTGGTGGGAGCGCCCGGGTCGGTATTTGGTTCATCATGATAGCGTTTGGCGCTCATTTTGGTTACACGGTGATGGGGCGAATTAGTTTGTTGATCGGGCAAGTACAGTTTATTCTTATTGACTGGTTGAAGTTGGTCAAACCGGGTTGAGGTCGTAGTGAAGGTTATTATTCCGGTCGCCGGCGAGGGAAGACGTCTCCGCCCGCACACATACAGCACTCCCAAATGCCTGTTGCAGGTCGCCGGAAAGCCGATTCTCGGTCACATCGTCGATCAGATTCTGGAGCTGGATTTCAGCGAGATCATCTTTGTCACCGGACCAAACGGCCGACAGATCGAGCAGTTCATTCGCAGCTCCTACGACTTCAATGCGCGATTTATCGCACAGGAAAAGCTCTACGGTCTCGGCTATGCCGTCTATCTTGGTATCGTCAGCCGTTCGGAAGATTTGCTGATAGTGCTGGGTGACACGATTGTGGAACTGGACTGGCGAGGAATGATCGCGACTGGCAATAACACGCTGGTAGTCAAAGAGGTTGCCGATCCGCGCGCTTTTGGAGTCGTGGAGACCGCGGGTGACCGCATCGTCCATTTGGTGGAGAAGCCGGAGAATCCGCCGACGAATCTGGCGGTTGTCGGCGTGTACTATATTAAGGATACGGCTAAGTTTTTCGACTGCATTACCGAAGTTATCGAGAAAGGGATCACTACGCACGGGGAAATTCAGGTTACCGATGCGTTTGATCTGCTAATCAAGAAGGGGTCAACCATCCACACGTTTCCGACTACCGGCTGGTACGATTGTGGCCAGAAAGAGACGATCTTGTCTACTAACCGTTTCTTACTCGATCGACAAGCGTGCTCTGCGTACCGAGACGGTTCGGTAATCATCTCCCCTTCCTACATCGCGCCCGAAGCCGTGATCGAAAATTCGATAGTCGGTCCCTACGCTTCGATTGGCAAGAACAGTGTCGTGCGCAACTCGATTGTGCGCGATAGCATTATTGCCGACCAAACGCAGATTGTGTCTTGCACGATTGAAAAATCGCTGATCGGCAACGATGTGATGATGCATGATGCCAACGGCACGTACAATCTCGGAGACTATTCCGAAGTCGGTGAACTGCGTATCATGTAGATGTCTTGTGGTAGGCCACTGTGAGGAGCAGCATACCGGGTAGGACAGACATTGCGGCACGTTCTTCGGCTGTCGTCTTACGAGGGACGGCGAAAGCGGTGGCTGCATCAAGACAATCAGGAAAAAATACTATTTAACAAAGGATCACAATATGGCGGTAAACAGATTCCTTTTCACTTCCGAATCGGTCACGGAAGGACACCCGGATAAACTCTGCGATCAAATCTCCGATGGTGTGCTGGATGATCTACTGGCGCAGGACGCCAACAGCCGGGTGGCTTGCGAATCGTTTGTCACGGTTGGCTTAGTGGTTGTCGGCGGCGAGATCACTACCAAAGGCTTTTGCGATATCAACGGGTTGGTGCGGCGGATTGTTAAAGAGATCGGTTACGTCAAGCCGGAGTACGGTTTCCACTTCAACTCGTGCGCCATCCTCAATACGATCGGCTCACAGTCTCCCGACATTGCGCAGGGGGTTGATATTGGCGGCGCCGGAGATCAGGGTCTGATGACCGGTTACGCCTGCGACGAGACACCGGAACTGATGCCTTTGCCGATCATGCTCGCCCATAAACTGGTGTTACGTCTGACGGAAGCGCGTAAAACCGGATTGCTCGGCTATCTTGGCCCCGATGGTAAATCACAGGTGACTGTCGAGTATGTCAATGGCAAACCGGCGCGTTGCGAGGCAATCGTGATTGCCTCCCAACACAGCGAGGAGATTCTGGATGCCAGCGGCAAGAAGATCACCGAGCAGTCGCGGCAGGAAATTATTGACAAGATCGTGCGTCCCATTATTCCAAAGCAGATGATCGATGACAAGACGAAGTTTTTCGTCAATCCGACCGGCAAATTCGTCATTGGCGGCCCACAGTCTGATACCGGCATGACGGGACGAAAGATCATTGTCGATACGTACGGTGGCATGGCCTCGCACGGTGGCGGCGCGTTCTCCGGCAAGGATCCGACCAAAGTTGACCGCTCGGCGGCATACATGGCTCGCTACATTGCGAAAAACATTGTGGCTTCCGGTATTGCGCGCAAGTGCACGATACAATTCGCCTATGCTATCGGTGTGCCCGACCCGGTGTCGATAATGGTCTTCACCGACAAAACCTCGGAGATTTCGGATGAGCGCATTGTCGAGTTGATCAAGAAACACTTCGCGCTGACACCGAAAGGCATCATCGAGATGCTGAATCTGCGACGCCCGATTTACCGCAAGACGGCCGCCTACGGACACTTCGGCAGAACCGATCCGGATTTCACCTGGGAGAAAACTGATAAAGCTGACGATCTCAAGCGAGACGCCTAACTAATAGGAAATAGTAGAAGATGGCAAAGTACGACGTTAAGGACATCGGACTGGCCTCTGAAGGCAAACGCCGAATTGAGTGGGCGGGGAACTTCATGCCGGTTATCGCGCTGATCGAGCAGCGCCTTAAGAAAGAACAACCGCTCAAAGGCCGCCGAGTCGCCGCCTGTTTGCACGTAACAACGGAAACCGCCAACCTAATGCGGGTACTCAAGTCGGCCGGCGCGGAGATACATCTGTGCGCCTCCAATCCGCTCTCCACACAGGACGATGTCGCGGCATCGCTGGTGAAAGACTACGGCATTAATGTGTCGGCTATCTGCGGCATCGATACCAAGGGCTACTACCGGCACATCAACGCGGCGCTGGATATCAAACCGGAAATCACGATGGATGACGGCGCTGATCTGGTCAATGTCCTGCATTCTGACAGGCGTGATCTACTCAAGAATGTCATAGGTGGCACAGAGGAAACGACGACCGGGGTTATTCGTCTGCGTGCGATGGCCAAAGACAAGGTGCTACAATATCCCATTGTCGCAGTCAATGACTCACAGACCAAACACATGTTTGATAACCGTTACGGCACCGGTCAATCGACGATTGATGGTATCTTGCGCGCAACCAATTTTCTGCTGGCAGGATCGATTGTCGTAATCGCCGGATATGGCTGGTGCGGCCGTGGGCTGGCAACTCGTATGAAAGGACTCGGCGCCGATGTGATCGTGACCGAGGTCGATTCGATCAAGGCCATTGAAGCGGCGATGGACGGCTTCCGGGTAATGCCGATGTTTAAGGCAGCGCCTTTGGGTGACGTGTTTGTCACGCTCACCGGAGACATCAATGTCCTTCGTCCCGAACATTTCAAAAGGATGAAGCCGGGGGCAATCGTCTGCAACAGCGGACATTTCAATGTCGAGATCGATCTCGTCGGTCTGGCCAAGATGTCGAAGAAGCGTCGCATGGCGCGTAATCTGGTCGAGGAATTCACATTGTTGTCGGGTAAGAAGATCAATGTTCTCGCTGACGGTCGGCTGATCAATCTTTCGGCGGCTGAAGGACATCCGGCAATGGTGATGGATATGTCTTTCGCGAATCAGTTGTTGTCTTGCGAGTTCATAGTGCAGAACTACAAGAAGCTGGCGAAGGATGTTTTCTCACTGCCGGCGAAGCTTGACTATCATGTCGCAACGTTGAAGCTGAAATCAATGGACATTGCCATCGACAAGCTTACAGCCGAACAGAAGAAGTACCTTTCCAGTTGGAAGATGGGGACATAAGCGAGCGCGCTGATTCTTGATCTTTATAGGGGCACGCTGCTGCGTGCCCGCTGCTAGGGCAGTAATTTGTAGGTCAAAACCGCTTCGGTTTTGACATTTTGTGATTGCGGTGTCTTGGGATATTCTCGTATCGTGTATCATGTCCAAACTACGTCGCTACTTCTCCGGGAATCCGGTATCGTTCTTGACCAATGTGACTCTCGACCGAAGGCCACTGCTTGTGGAGCACTTTGACCTCTTCCGACAAGCAACTGAGGCGGCTCGGGAACGTGGTGCTTTCGACTTAATCGCCTGGGTGGTTCTCCCTGATCACTTCCACTGCGTCATTGAGTCCACGACTAGCAATCCTTCTGAGATCATGCGCCGCCTCAAGCTTTCTTTCTCTCAGAGATTCCGCAACCGGATGAATGTGAGGTACGGACGCGTCTGGCAGTACAGATTCTGGGATCACGTCATCCGGAATCAGGATGATCTAAATCGGCATATTGACTATATCCACTACAACCCAGTCAAACATGGTTTGGTGGAAAGTCCGATCAGGTGGCCCCATTCATCATTCGAGGAGTATGTGCGACAAGGGTTCTATCGAGATGACTGGGGTGCGAAGGAACACACCGGCATCGATGGTGATTTTGGAGAGTGAAAAAGATTGTCAAAACCGAAGCGGTTTTGACCTACAGCACTGCCGAACAGAAGAAGTATCTTTCCAGTTGGCAGATGGGGACGTAGGGGAGTTCCGGGGATACCGTCGTCAAATTGTGACGCGTCAGGTCACGGACGCAGGGCGTCCTAAGACCTGACGTAACGGTCGAATCTTACTATCACAGTCGCTCGGACAGGCGCGTGCATTCGCGTCTACTTCTTGAGAGCGTACCATGACCGCGTGTAAGCATGGTCGTCAGTCCAATTGTATTGCCCGCTCATACGGCCATTGGCCCTGTCTATTTGACCTATGTATTCACCCCAGGCATTCACGTCGCAATCAGTCTTCGTAATTATGAAATGTATTGAATTATTGCTACCCTGCGAATAGCCGTTCTCGATAAGACGGTGCGGACAGTCGGGGGCATTACTATAGTCGACGAATCCGTTGAAGGTCACTTGACCGTTCGACAACACTGCATTCTCAACAGTCATCGTAGCCAACCACCGGTAATCCGAGCTATTCGGATACTGAGAGGCGTGGAATTCCCATTGACCCGTCAGTAGGGTTCGGAGTTGGTCATCAGGGCCGGGAGCCGCGCCTGAAGGTAAAGTCAGCACTACACTCTCTTGTCCTGACGCGCGCTCGACCACGGCCTCACTCGTTGTCACGTACTTGGACCGCAACTCGGGCAAGGTTGGGCGGATTCCACAAATCAGATTGTCCCATGCCACTGGATTGGCATCAAGGTTCAACAGTGCCCATTTATAGGATAGACCACCAACTGGACCCGCCAGGAAATTCCACTGGTTAGAAGAGAATCTCGGACTCGGATCCGCAACCCACTTTGCAAAGACTTTCCGAGTGGGTGGGAAAGACGGCGTTTGAACACATTCGGGAACGAATTGAATATCAACCTCCTCCTGACTGATCGAACGCCAGTTCAGCAAGGCATATCGAATGCGCACGGAATTTGGCTTTTCCTGGGCACTAGCGGGAATCGAGAACGTGACCTTGTCTCCCGGACCGAGGATCAGGCACTTGTCATAGTTTTGTATCTTCGTGGCCAGTGCTTCAAAGACCTGTATGAAGGATAGCGACAGAGACACCGGATTTGCCGTCTTTTTCAGCTCAGTGAAGCTGGTGGCCAGCTCCCCAGTCGCCTTTAGAGATGCAACAGGAACGCCCTCCGCGATCATCGATTTTCCCAGGTCGGCGGTAAAACCGAATAATCCAAATAGGCCGGCGAGTTCTCCGATTCGTTGTTGTTGAATCTCACCCATGAAGAGTCCGTCATTGTACTTTCCCTTCTCCAAGGAGAAGGTCATGCCTGCTGGTATGTGCCAGTCAGCGACGTCCGCCTGCAACTCGGCAGCATCAATTATCCACAACTCATCGTCCTGAGATGTGGTGACTGCTATTTTAGTCAGCGGCGTGAGTTGCGGATTAGTTCCGTTACTGCCACTGCAACCATTGAAGATGACCGCGGTCGAAACAGACAACCACACGATCATAAGAAAAGCGTCCATCCACCTTGGCAAATAAGTCTTCTCCCTTAATAATGACTCCATTTCAATGCTCCTTTCTGACTGCTTTAGTAAATTCACGAATAGACGACCCGATTAGGAGAATGACCGTTGTCGGATAAGGTCCGCGTCACCTGTGAGCGAATGATTCCGGTTCCACCAACTGGCGGCAACATTATTCGGAGGTCTAGGGGCTTGACGGTCCTGTCTTCTGCAGTTCCCTCCAGCGAATTCTCAAGGACAATATTCTCTGCAAAGATATTCTTTTCCCTGATTATGTCAAGGTTTTCTTGAGCGGGTTCGAACTTGGATTCCCGCTTTGGCGAAAATGACAAGAGGAAAATGTCAAAACCGAAGCGGTTTTGACCTACACTATCTTCCCGCCGCCGAGAACGATATCACCATCATAGAACACACAACTTTGCCCCGGCGTCACTGCGCGTTGCTTCTGTGACAGGCGCACTTTGACATTTCCGTCAGGCAACACTTGCAGTTCACCAGCTACGGGTTTGTGGAGGTAGCGTATTTTGATCAGCGGTGGGTCTTGTGCTTGCGGTGGGCTTGTTGTCAGGTCGATGGCTACCCAGTTGACATCGTTGACTTGGAAGTTGTCGGTCAGCAGGTCATCATCGGAGCCGACGACGATTTCGTTTTTCTCAGGGATGATGCGGGTGACATAGCGTTTCTCGGTGGTGGCAATCTGTATCTTTTTGCGCTGGCCGATCGTGTAGTGAAAGTAGCCTTCGTGCGTTCCGACGACATTGCCGGCAGTGTCGCGGATAACCCCGGGTTGCGCCAATTGGGGAAAACGCGCCTGCACGAGTCGGGCATAATCATCGTCCGGTACAAAACAAATCTCGCGTGACTCTTCGCGCTCGGCATTCATCAGGCCATACTCGCGCCCGAGTTGTCGCACTTCGGTCTTGTGCAGTTCACCAAGGGGAAACAGGGTTCGCGCCAGTGATTCTTGCTTGAGTCCCCAGAGGAAGTATGATTGATCGCGGGTTGCGTCGACACCTTTCAGTATTTGATAGCGACCGTTTGTTTCATCGCGGCGAATGCGAGCGTAATGTCCAGTAGCCAGATAGTCGCAACCAAGTTGCTTGGTCTTGTGTTCGAGCAGCTCCCATTTGATTTTGTAGTTGCAGACAACGCAGGGATTCGGCGTCCGGCCTTTGACGTATTCGGATATAAAATCCTCGATCACGATCTGGTTGAAATCCTGATGCATGTTCAGCACGTAATGGGGAATGTCGTATTTGAAGCAGACACTGCGCGCATCGTCAAACATCTCCAGCGAGCAGCAATGTCGGCTGACATGTTTGTCCGCGCCGCCAATCTCACTGACATCCCAGAGCTTCATTGTTAGTCCGATGACGTCAAACCCTTCCAGCTTCAGCTTGACAGCGGCAACGGAACTGTCAATTCCTCCGGACATGGCGACGGCAACGAGTTTCTTGTTCATAGATGGTTTCAGTAAGGAGTGTTCCTGCAAAAAGTCCCAAGTACTTGCTTGCGGAAATCCCTTCTATGTTGAGATTTGTAGGGGCACGTTGCACGTGCCCGCGGGCGCAGCGTGCTGCGCCCCTACACCGTGAAAACGCATTTTTCAACACTCCTATTTGAGTAAGGAGGATTCAATCGGAAGCCTGGCATCTCCGGCGGAGTCACGCCGACGAAAGCAAAGAGGAAGTAGAAATTGCGCATATCCAGTGGAACACTACTTTGATTGCGCGTAGATCGGAGACATCATCCGCAGCCGTTCGATGATCGGCGGTAGAACTTCCAGTGTGTATTCGATATCTTCCTTGGTATTGCCCTTACCCAGAGAGAAACGAACGGCAGTCTGCGCTTCCTCGGGGCGCACGCCCATTGCCAGCAGCACGTGCGACGGTTCGACCGCGCCCGATGTGCAGGCCGATCCGGATGAGACGGCGATACCCTTCATATCCATTGACAGAATGGTCGCTTCCCCCTCGGCCCCCGGAAAAGTGAAGAACAACGTGTTGACAATGCGGTATTCAGGGTCGCCCTGGAAATGCGAATCGGGCACTGATTGCAGCATACCATCAAATAGCTGTTTGGCCAGAGTGGAAATGTGAACTCGATTCTTGCCCAACTCCGTAACCGCCAGCTCCAGAGCTTTCGCCATGCCAACGACACCCGCCACGTTCTCGGTTCCCGCGCGTTTATTGCGTTCATGCGCGCCACCATGCGCAAACGGCGTAAAGCGGGCTCCGGTCTTGGCGAAAAGGAAGCCACAGCCTTTTGGTCCATAGAATTTATGCGCGGAACCGGAAAGGAAGTCAACGCCAAGATCTTTGATGTCGACGGGGATTTTTCCGAGCGCCTGCACGGAATCGGTGTGGAATAACACACTCTTTTCATGGGCGATTTGGCACAATTTCTTGGTGTCCTGAATCGTTCCGACCTCATTGTTGGCCTGCATAATCGATACCAGTATCGTGTCGTCTCGGATGGCTCCGCGCAACTCTTCGGGATCGACATAACCGCGCTGATCAACGCCTAGATAAGTGATATCGTAACCATGTCGCAAAAGGTGCTCGCACGGTTCCAGAATGGCGTGGTGTTCGATCTTGCTGGTGATAATATGCTTGCCTTTGTGCGCCAGCGCATCGGCAACACCTTTGACCACAGTGTTGTCAGACTCGGTGGCGCCGGAAGTGAAATAGAGTTCATCGGGACGACAGTTAAGTAACCCCGCCACCTGTTCGCGCGATTTTTCGAGACCGGCACGCGCCGATTGACCGACAGAATGAACGGATGAAGCGTTGCCATAAAACTCAAGCAAGTACGGCGTCATGGCTTCAAGCGCCCGTGGATCTAATGGTGTTGTGCTGTTGTGGTCAAAATAGATTCGCCGCACTGGTGGCGCCTCGTTTCTTTTCGATTAGCCCCGTCTCGATGTTAGTCAAATCCTCAAGGGTCGTATTGAACAACTTGCTGTTGACAGTGTTCTCCAACTCCGACCAAAATTGTCGGGAGGGGCAGATTTCCGCACGCCCACATGGCTTGTCTTGTCCGGACTTGTGGCAGTGGCTGAATGTTACCGGACCGTCGAGGGTCCGCACAACATCGCCGATGCTAATCTGGGCCGGCGGCCGAGACAAGTCAAATCCGCCTTGTGCGCCTCGCTTAGCCTGCACCAAGCCGGCGCGTTTGAGCCGGTTGAATATCTGCTCTAGGTACGGTAACGAGATCTCCTCCATCCGCGATATTTTTGCAGTCGAGAGGGGACGTCTGGCCTTGGCAATAGCCAGCAGTGCCCTGACCCCGTATCTACCGCGCGTCGATATCGCCACGATTCGATCCTGGGTTACTCATAGTCAACTAGCATAGCAATCCTTAGTTGCTTTGTCAAGATTCTCCTGCTCCATGTTAATACGCGGCTTCTGCGGGAAATAGGAGCGGTTAGTTTGCGGCGACAAGCTGTTTGAGAGTAAACACCAAGCTGGGGAAACAATTCCCAGGAGATTGCACTAACGGAATTCCGAGACGCCGATCAAGGTCTCTTTGCAGAACTCTTGTTGGTAACCGCGAGAGAGGCGCCCATTTTCTTCTGTAGTTCAGCCAACGGCATGTAGTCGGCGTCAGCGTTTTTCCAAACCACCAATGCTCGCCGCCGATAGTCGGCGGCCAAGTCTCCGTTTCGCTCGGCATCGGCAATATCGGCCAGAAGGGTTAGCGATCGTGGGTGATTCGGGTTGGCAGAGAGGTTTTTCTGCAGTTCCGACTTTGCCAGATCGACGTCACCTTTGCGCCAGAGAACATCGGCGTACAATGCTCGCATCGTAACTTGCTCGGACGGGTTCTTGGTGGAATCGCAACACTCCGCAAACTGCTTGGCAGCATACTCCAGATTGCCTGCCAGATCGGCCTCGGTTGCATTCATGAACAGATAGGTGCGGGCAACGCCAGTCCCCTGAGCCACGGCTGGTTTCTTCCTAACAAGCTGCTCGACGTACTGGCGACGCTGACTCCAAGCGCTCTTCATTCCCTCAGCGTCTTTCCTGTTGTAAGCCAGCCAGCCTTTGGCAGCGACGGCACCGGCGGTGTTCGTCTTCTCAGAATCAGGATCCTCTCTGATTACCCTGTCCAATATCTCGCCGGCCGCGTCAAATCTCCGGCAATCAACATACAAGCGGGCCTGTTGGACAAGGTAACCGTATTTCGTCAACGGGTTCCCCTGTTGAGTTGCCAGTGTCTGGAAGCAGTAGTCCATCTGCTTGACTTCGCCGAGAACGGCATAGGTGGCCGCCATGTGCAACACCGGAAAGTCGAGTTCGGGATTAATGTTAAATGCCTCTCGGAACTCGCGGAGGGCATTCTCGTATTCACCTCGAGCAAAGAGGATTTCGCCACGCGAGTCACGGGGATTTGCCTGATTCGGGCAGAGTTGGATGTATTTTTCCAACGACCCCAAGGCTTCATCATACCGGCCTAGATAGTAGTTTAGATAACCCAGCATGTTATAAGCGTTGGCATAGTTGGGGTCAATCTTCAGGATTTTCTGATTAAGTTCAACGGAACGTTCCCAATTTTCTCTACCGAATTCCCGGTTTGCCAAACTGACATAACCATCGCGCTGTTTGGGATATTTGGCGATGTACCTTTCTGCGAGAGTGTCGGCGGAAGCGGGATTGTCTCCCTCTTCTGCAGCCCACATGTCAAGCAGCAACTGTTCTCGCTCTGAAACCTTTGTCCGATTAGCTTTGGCAAGTGCCCACATTTCCTTCTGTCTCTGACTGTAACCCAGCATCAAGTACACTCTTGCCAGACGCGCTTCTGCCACTGCAAAGCCGCTGTCGAGTGCCACCGCCTGTTCGAATTCTTTGGCGGCTTGTCGGTAGTAGAACTTCTCGGAGAAATCAACGGCGGCGAGGTAGTGCTTGTATGCATCCGACGACTTTGTCGTAACGGTTTTGTCGTCACGCAGAGCAAAAATGATCGATAACGCCGTCAGCAGCAGAAAAACACCAAAAGCCAATTTACGCAGCATAATGCCTCTTCGATCTAAGCATAGTATTTCGCAAGCACCGGAATAACGCGCTCCTATCAATAGCTATCGACACAAGAATATACGAGATTCTGCGACCTTCGTTCGATTTCTTTCCTCTTATTTAGTTGCAATTCCGGCGGTTAACTGCCATTTTCTCGCCATGAAATCAATCGTCTGCGCTATCCTGGCGCTACTGTTTTCGGCAGATATCGCCCAGGCCGAGAGCATTAGCCTGTCCGCAGCTATCCATAGGGGAGTGGCTCACAACCGGTCGTTAGTGGCGCTCAGCAACCGGTTGCGGGAAAGCGACCAGAAAATCGAGCAGGCGCGGGCCTCCTATCGGCCACAGTTCAAACTTGGCGGTAACTACACCTATCTTTCCCGGCTCTCGGAAATCAAACTCAGTTTGCCTCTGCCCGTCAGTATGTCCTCGATCAAGACCGGAACCCACAACGTGCTGGATGCCAACTTTTCCGGCAGTTATCTGCTGCTCGATTGGGGCAAGCGCGCCAAAGTGGTTGCGCAGGCGAAGATTGGACGTAAGCTGACTGAGATCAATCTTGCCAGTGCTTCGGAAGAGGTGATCTATCAATTGATCCGCGCCTATGCCGGTGCAACCCTGCAGACGGAAGACGTGAGTCTGTTACAGAAATATCTGGAGATTTCCAGGAAGCACCTTGAAGACGCCAAAACCAAATTCGCCAACGGGCTGGTGTCAGAGTTTGATGTACTCAAGAGTGAACTCCAGTCGAAGGTGTACGAGGAGCAATTGGCAATGGCGCGTGTCGATCAGCAGGAAGCTCTCCTCTCGTTCACTGAAATCTGTGGCGGAGATACGCTTGTTCTGCTCGAGCCAGCCGACTCACTTTCGCAGTTGACTATCGACTGGCCAAGCACGATAAGCTTCGACGAATTGCTTGCGCAGAAACCGCAGGTGTGCGCTCTGCGGACGCAGCAGTCCTTGTCGCAATTGTCGGCGGCTGCCGAGCGGCTACGCCCGACGGTTACGGTTGTCAGCTCCGCCGGTTGGAAGAACACCTATATGCCTGAGCCGAATAAGCTTCAACTCAACTATGTTGGCGGTTTGTCGCTGACGTTTCCGGTTTTCGACGGTGGTTACTCAAAGCACCGACAGCAGGAGGAGCAGGAGAAGCAGACAAGCTATCAACTCGACATCGATCGCATTCTCAACGAAAGCCGACGCCGCGTGGACATACTGTATCAGGAGATGCGCAAGATCGATGCAAAACGGAGAATCACTCAGGACAAGCTCGCGCTCGCCCGCAAAGCACTGGAAATCGCCTCGGTGTCATACGGCGCCGGCCTGATTACCAACAGCGACTATCTTGATGCCGAACTTGAAATTCAGAGCATCGAAACGCAATCACTGCAAGATCGATACGCCATGATTATGAATCAGCTCGAACTCAAGAAAGAACTGAGTTACTTTCCGGAAATCGAGCACTAGTCACTGCCGAAGGTTGCACTCATCGCCAGCCTTCCTGAATCAATTTAGTGAGAGAAGACAGGAGATTGAGGGAAAAACCGAAGCCCAAGAAGAGGTTTCCCCAGAGATAACTGCGATATCCTTGCGAAGTCTGAAACCATGATCTCTGTTTCCAAGGCGGTGCCAACACCCGTTTCAGACTCCCACCAGAAACACTGGGGGCGTCTGGTTTCCGTTCCCACATTCCCATAAGGATCAATACAAATCCCACAGGCATCAGGACGAGTGAGATAATAAGAAGAATGATCACGATACCCTCCTGATCGCATTAGGCCGCGAGCAATTTCCCAGACTTCTGGAATCGGCTCTCTGTTCGCAGCCGTCCACAAATCGTATTCGCGCTTCTGTTTGCTACGGTCATCACATTCCGATGTCACCCTACTTTAGCCACTGGTCAAGCCACCTAATCACCGTCTCGTGCCAGAGGATAGAGTTCTGCGGCTTAGATACGTAGTGGTTCTCATCAGGAAAGTAGAGGAGCTTGCTAGGAATCCCACGCCGCTGGAGTGCGGTGAAGACGGAAATTCCCTGCGTGCTAGCGACTCGGAAATCATTGCCGCCATGGATAACCAGCATCGGCGTTTTCCAGTTTTTGACGAAATTGACTGGGTTATGCTCCTCGTAACCGTCAGGATTTGCCCACGGCATACCCTGCAGATCCCACTCAGGGAACCAGAGCTCCTCCGTGTCATAGTAGAATGAGCGTGTGTCAAAAATTCCGTCATGATTGACCAGACAGCGGAAGCGATCAGGCCAATTTCCGGCAATCCAATTGATCATGTATCCCCCATAGGACGCTCCTAAGGCGCCAACGCGGTCTTTGTCCATCCATGGATATCGCTCCAGTGCGGCGGTCAAACCTTTCTGCAGATCGACCAGCGGCTTACCACCATAGTCCCCTCGAATGGCGTCGGAGAAGGCCTGACCATAACCGGTCGAACCATGAAAATCGATCATTACCACGGCGTACCCAGCTCCAGCGTATACTTGAGGATTCCAGCGATAACTGAACCAGTTGCCGCATGATCCTTGGGGACCGCCGTGAATAAAGAGTACCACTGGGTATTTCTTTGTCGAGTCGAAATCCACAGGTTTGAGGATGTAGCCGTAAACCGCCTCATCGTTCCAACCTCTGAAATTGAACTGCTCGAAATCGCCCATGCGCGCTGCTGCGAGTTTCGCCGTATTGACTTGTGTTATCGAACGCATGTCTTTGCCATCAGATTTGATGGAATATAGTTCAACTGGCGATTTGAAATGATCAAGGCCAAAGAGGATGCGATTGCCCGCCACGCGGGGGAAGCTGATAGTTCCCTCTCGCACAACAGTCTTCACGGCTCCGGACTTGACATCTACAGTAAAGAGCGTCGTGTTCCCCAAATTCTGCGCTATGGCGTAAATCGTTTTGCTGTCGGCCGACCAACAGAATGATCCGGGTGATCGATCCCAGTTCTCTGTGAGAACGCGCGGCCGACCTTCCGGCCAAGGGCGGATCATGATTCGAAAACGATCGGATTCGCAACCGGCACGGGTCATGGCCAGATACGCCAATGTCCGGCCATCGGGCGAGAATATGGGTTGGGTATCCCAGGCTTTGTTGTCATCGGTAAGACAGCGCGGTCGTTGCGAGCCATCAATCGGGACATAGTACACATCAAAATCGGTGGACCATGGCTCTTCTCTGCCGGCATCACGGGCGGTGAAGATCAGTCCCCGACTGTCAGGCGCAAACGCGATTTCCTCGGTACCACCATCGGGCTTCGAAGGCACATCGGCATCCATCCCGGGCATGAGATCTTTCGGCTCTCCACCTTCCGCAGGCATGACGAATAAGTGCGACCGCCGACCATCCTCCCAAGTATCCCAATGACGGATGAATAGACGGTCAAAGATCTGGCCCGTTGCCTTGCGAGCAGTGATCTGGTCAAGCTTCTTCTTCGTAGCAGCAGGCGTTGAGGAATCCGGAAAAACATCAAGAGCAAACGCAAGGTATTTGCCATCCCGCGAGACCAGAAGGTTGGCAACGTCCAGGGGCAGATTGGTGATCTGATCTGCTTCGCCGCCTGCCGTGGCAATGCGCCAGATCTGCGTGGAGCCGGATCGAGCCGATAGAAACCAGACCGATTTGCTGTCAGGCGACCAGCGAGGGTTGAAGTCGTCAGCGGGGTCGGTTGTAAATTGACGCAAGTTCTTCCCATTTACATCCACCAGCCATAAGTCCGCCCGCAATTTGTTCGAATCAAGGTCCATCTTGCTTTGGACAAAGACAATCTCCGTGCCGTTCGGGGAAACGACCGACTCGGAAATCCGGTCCATCGACAGCGCGTCATGGATTGAAAACGGGTGTGTTTCCTCAGCAACACTGTCTAATGATGCAGCCAGTGTCAGCACCAACACCAGAAGGTTGAGTTTGCGATACATGAATGTCCCTTTCTAAATATGTGAATTGAATCACAAGAAACATTGAGTTCCGGGCAATGTCAATTCCTTTGAAGTCCAATTGGAAGATGAGTAACCAGTGTTTAGAGTCATCATTCGTCGCACTGTCTGGAATCCTTCCTAACAGCCATAAAATTGGCTTTGTCCGTTGATTACAAATGCTCTGCCTACCTAGTTCACCGTGCATGTCCGGTCTGAGTAGTCTCACAATCACCCTCTCTTTTTGCCCTGACACTGTTCAGTGGACATTCTCTCACTGCCAAGTGCTGTGGCTCGGAAAGTCGGGCGCGTTGCCTCACGGGAAAAGGTTACCGAGGCCGAGTGAGGGCATTTTGTGGTTGCCTCATAATGGAGGTTACCGAAGTAGAAGAAAGATTTCTTTGAGTT
>Ga0031655_10000555_pt1 | contig 23690 bp, 35 predicted proteins | sample FrelakmetHBP12HB_FD_55187 | JGI IMG/M metagenome (GOLD analysis project Ga0031655, IMG submission 55187) | Freshwater lake sediment microbial communities from the University of Notre Dame, USA, for methane emissions studies -HBP12 HB | ecosystem: Environmental > Aquatic > Freshwater > Lake >... | reverse complement strand
AGTAGGGCCCCAGTCAATGGGCCTATTGTTTCGGGTCATGCTCCGGGGTCTGCCCGGGACTTAGTTACAAGCCACGGGTCTTGTACCCGTGGTAGTTGACATGACCAACCCTACCTTTTGTATACGCTCTTCTAAATTCCCCGATATTGTATTATAGTCAATCTTACGGTCTTTAATAAACCAAACAGTTCTGTCTTGAAGTTCCTGCCTGTTTGCATCTCCGGATCTGTCCCATGTATCATCATAGGGTATGTCTGTATCACAAAGGATATAAGTATGATACCTAGGAATACAATAATTTACCGCATCCATAAGCTCAGGGTCCGCAGCTCCATGATAATAGAGGGAAAAAAGGTATGTAGTTATGGCATTGGTATCAGTAAACAAGTACCGGTTAGCCTTCTGTAAACACTCCTCTTCCCGTTCTAAATGGCCTATAGCTATTTCAGCCAGCTGCTTTTTTGTTAGTCGACGATTAACCTGATGTGTGTCCCAATATTCCCGGCCGTATTCCGGCATCCAACAGGTATTAAATTTCTTGGCCATTTCCATGGCCAATGTGGTCTTTCCGGTTGAGGGGGCACCCATAAATACCACGTTTTTAATCAGGTCACGATATACTATCGGATGGATAAACCTTTTATTGGCATAAGGGTCATTTCGTATTGCCGTTCCGGATATCGGAACTATGACCCTATTTTCATCTACTACCCTATTTTCTGCTTGTAACGCCTTACTCATATGGTTACCATAGAATTCACTAGAGTAGAATTTATCAATTTTTTGACCCTTCAGGATACCCATGATATAGTTTTCCTGTTCCGACTTTATTTTGTCCGTGTTTCCAACCTCGGTAGGCCCATCCCATGCCTCTATAACCTTAACAGAGGGGTATAGAGCTCTTATCCAGCGGGCTCTGACCATTAAGGGCACATCAGTAGTCTCAGGGCAGTCATAAATGGCCACAATGAGCTTATCGACCTCTTTTAAGGCTGTTTCAATAAGGAGCTGGTGCCCTCTATGCAACGGGGCAAACTTCCCGAGTGTTAATCCTAACATTTTATTATTTTTTGACCTGTATAAGATTTAAACCAGGATAACAATCCCATTATAGCAAGGCCTATATAAACCGCGTAGAGCCCAGACGTAAAATACAGATGTTTGTATAGGTATACACCTACTGCAACCACGTCTACGACCAGCCAGAACCCCCATGATTCTAATTTTTTTTTAGACATGAGCCATTGAGCTATGAGGCTCATTGAAACGATAAAAGCGTCGGGATAAGGGCACGCGGCGTCCGTGTGCGTTTTCATAAACCATCCCCAGGCTCCCATACCGATAAAACCTAAAATAGTCCAAATAGACAGTTCTTTAATTGATAATACGGTTACTGGTGCTTCCGTCCTTCTATTACCACCTTTGAGCCAATAGTACCACCCGTAGAACTGCAGGGGTATGTATATTACTTGCAAAATAGAGTCTGAATAGAGTTTTGCCGTGTAAAACACATAAACGTACAGAATTACCTGCACCAGGCCTATTGGCCAACACCATATTTTTTCTTTAACCGTAAGCCCTACGCAGGCAAGTCCAAAGACTGTAGCAACAATTTCAATCGGGCTCATAATTTTCTCCTATAGCTTGCAAATAGACCAATTTTTACTCCCATACTTGAGTCTTTTTGAAAAAGAATTTCTCCAAACGGACTTAATGATATATCTGATACTTGAAAAGTTTTTCGTACTCCTGGCCCCATATCAAAGTACCCCTCCGGGGTTAACGTATATCGATGGCTAATAACATACACATCAAGCATGGAGAATGAGAGACCTACGGCTGCTGTTCCATAATAGGTATCCTGCATAGTCTGCGGTGCAGACCTATAAATGGATTCGCTATATAGTTCAGTCCACAATTCTGTAGAACACGCAACTACGGGGATTAGCAGAACTAACAACAGTAACTTTTTCATCGGCTGACTCCTTTCATTTAATTTGTATAGATTCCTTCATAGGTATTTTTCCATTTCCATGCCTGGTTAGGAAGGGTATAAACATAAGTTTCTACAGTCATAACTTTTTTTATTATATCCTCCAAAACATCCCACTCGCCCCCGGCCAGAACAGCTCCTAGTCGGGGCATAGCCATTATAGCTTTCCTTTCCTGAGCAAATAGGTAGGCTGTTATGAGGCCTTTTTCTAGAGCATCGTATCTTATGGGAGGAGTTTTTCCTATGTACCCAATTCCATGCTGCCCAATAATATTGGCTACAAAAATTTCAGGGGCTACATCAACAATCTGACAATTACCGAGTTCCGGTTTAATTCCTTTGTAGCAAGGGTCGGATTGATTATTGAACCAATTGTGGTATGCTGTTTCAGATTTCGGAAACTTATTTCGTAAAGCGACCACAAACCCAGCCCCCCATAAATTTGCATCATTACAGCAGTGGGCAATTACAGAGGGTTTTTTTATAGGTTCCGTAGCATCGCCGATTATATAATGTAGGCTCATGTATTTCCTTTATTTTTTTCCCTATTTAATTTTTTAATCCATTTTATTCTTTTCTTAGGCCATGGGCATCTTTCGAATCCGTAGACATCGGTATTTGTATTGCACCACAATATTCCGTTAGAACTTTTATCTAATAGGGGGCATAAAATTTTTTCAGCCGGGCATTTCATATTTAANTCCCTTTAATAATATCTCTGTTAAGAATTTTTTCCATACCACGTTGTAATCCCTCTGCTTCTTTATACCAGTCTGCAACAGAGGCATATTTATGGTTCTGCCATTCGGTTTCGCTTATCTCATCAATATGCCTTGTTTTTAAACAGGACTCACACAGTTCGGATGTACCACCATCAGGCCACTCCATAGTTCTTGTGAATTTGTCATGTTTACAGGGTCTCATATTTTTCCTTTTCTTTTATTCCTCATCATCCGGAATAGCTGCGATATCAATGTCTTTTCGTACTTCTTCCGCGATAACATTATCAGTTTCTATATCAATGGATGAATCCCTTGGGATTCTTTTCTTTCGGATTTTTTTTGGTTCCTCGGCTGGCTGCCCGAGAAGCGTTAAATAACTTTTTAGGAACTTTCTACAGTTGTCATTAACATCAAAACATTCAATTATTGAATCATCCATCCTGTTTTTAAAAGTTTCTACATCTATTTTGATTAAAAAATCGACACCCAAGTTTTCATGACGTACCATTAATCCGGCCATTTTTCAGCTCCTTTGTGAAGAGTAGATAAGGCGTTTTAAAATATTTTCCATAGACAGTGGAATCGTCTATGTGTAAGTCAATTTTATTCTTATTACAATACCACGATTTTGTGACATCCCACATTTCCTGGTCCATCCATGGGTTACCATTTTCATCATACCACATTTTTGTTCCCAATGACTTATGATAACTCGCAATGGAAAACAAATGGGTATAATGAATTCTTAATGCTGTCAGCTTTCCTCGTAATAGTTCCGTATCCTCCTCTCCTGTAATTACATGAACTTCGTGTCCGGATTTAACTAGCAATTCTGACAAAATTGAAAAAATTCGGGGTTCTTTATCTAAGACCCCGTGAATGTCCAAACCTAATTTCATCTTTTCTCCGTTATCATACAAGATTATACGCGAGGTTACTTTAAATTCCCTTACTGGAGGTTAATAGGGCTCCTGCATCCATCATTTCCTCTTGAGCTTTTTGTATGTTATCATAATTAATACCTCTACAGGCATCAATAATGACACGGGTCTCATATTTCTCCGAAAGGGCATCCAAAACTGTGAACTTTACGCAATACTCTAGGGCCAGGCCACAGACCCAAAGCTTATCCTTTTTTAAAAAGGATAGGAGTTCCGTTGCTTTTTTCTTTTCATTGTCGTAAAAACCACTATAACTATCGATAGCAGGGTCGTTACCCTTGACAATGATGATATCATTTGGTTTAACAATCAGGTCCTTGTGAAACTCAGCACCGCGTGTCCCTTGTACGCAGTGGACTGGCCACGGCCCTTTCTGGCTTACAAACGAACAGTGTTCTGCCGGGTGCCAATCCTTGGTAAAAATGACTCTATCGAACTTATCCCGTATGGAATTGATAATAGGGACGATCTCATTCCCGCCCGGGACCGGCAGGGCCCCACCGGGCATAAAATCGTTTTGTGCATCCACAACTAACAGGATTTTCATAGGGACTCCTTTAATTTATTTTTTAATATTAGTTCAATTTTACTCACCTTCCAATACGGTATTCTTATTAGTCTAATCCCTTCTTTTTTACAGCATCTATTTTTAATCCTGTCATTGTTTTTTGTCATAGCTAATTTTGTTTCTCCATTACAACTTTTATTGTATGGATGATAATGTAATTCTCCATCATATTCTATGCATGTTTTAAAAAAAGGAAGATAAAAATCAAAAGGTAGTTTTATTTTATTAACACACCATTCGAACCTTTTCTGCGGTTCAAACTTTATTTTATTTTTAATAAGCCATTTTCTTATTAATCCTTCTGCTTTTGATTCTCTGCATATTGGACATCCCGATTTAGTATGCTGATTAGGAGATTGCCAAAAAGGGCCATGTTTCTTACATATTATTTCTACTTTTTTAAAGGATGTAGTATATACTACTTTTGAGTATATATACCTATTACCATGAATTTTCTTAAACATTTTTAGGGTCTTATCTAAAGAGCTACGCCTTTTTTCACCCCTACGAATATCCCCACATTTTTTACACCCAGCTCTGCGTAGATGATTATTAGGAATCTGCTTAAACATGCCGTGTTTTTTACAAATTATCTTTATTTTATGGTGATACCCTTTATATATAACTTTTGAGTATATATACCTATTACCATGAATTTTAATAGCCTTTTTTATGTATTCCCTAGTACTCATAGTTCTCGGGTCTTTTCTATTTTCTTCTGAACATTTTTGACATCCGGATTTGTTTAAAATGGCATTAGGTAATTTTTTAAAATCTCCGTGTTTTTTACATGTTATAATTACTGGTAATTTACTTCTTATATAGTTAACTTTTTTATACCTATAATTAGGAAATACTTTTTTTGCTTTTTTAATGAACTCCATAGTTGACAGTATATGGGAATGAGCTATTTTTTCTCTACCGCATTTAGGACAACCTATACCGGACAGATGACTATTTGGTTTTTGAATAAACTTCCCATGAATTTTACATGTGATTACTACTTTATCGTGATTAGTTCTATAAATAACTAAATCATAGGTATACTTATTTCCATGAATTTTTTTTGACTTTAAAATGAATTCATTTTTAGTCATTCTCGCTATATTGTGTGATGATTCAAAACCGCATTTTTTACATCCGGAACCTTTCCAGTGCTCATCTGGAGATTGCCAAAATTTACCGTGATTTTTACAAACTATACAAACTTTTTCTTTGGAATTTATGTACTTAGAAAAAATATAAGAATACCTATTTCCATGGGCAACTATTGCCCTTTTTAAAAAATCTGCATGAGTTAATAGTACACCCATAGCTATTTATTTTTTTTTGCTTTTTCTTCATCATCAAGCCACAAGCTAAGTATCTTGTTAATTAGCGACTCCATTGGTATAGACATTATGGCCGCTTTTACTTTTATTTTACGATGTACCTCTTCATCTATATATGTGGTTTTCTTACTCATTTTATATCTCCAACTGTTAAATAATTATTCTGTCTTTTATAATATATAACAGAAAAACAGAATACGCAACTAAATCCTATACTCAACAGGTAGTATACAAACTGGAGGTATTTCCATTTTATGCCTACCGGCTATATTCCTATTCATATATATTCTAAGGACTTGACAGGGTCGGCCATTCATTTTTTTATCTACCATGAATTTTTCTAAATCTTCTTTTTCATTTATTTTATACTCATGACAAATTTTCATAGCTTGTTCAAGTTCATCATAAGATGCTCCGACCGCTGATTCGTCGCTCCTATTATCTTGCCACAATCCGTCCGTAGGAAGAGCTTCTGATAACTCAGGTAAAACTCCTAAAAATCGGCATAATTCCCGTACTTCAGATTTTAATAAATCACCTATAGGACTTAAATCACAACCGCCATCCCCGAATTTAGTAAAAAACTTTATGCCTCCACCTAAGGAACCTCCTCCATCTTCAACAGCATTTCCTGTACCGGCCACTAATAACCGTTCTGTATTGGCCATGGCATACAATGTAACCATTCTAAGCCGGGACCGGGTATTAGCCTTAGCGAGTTCTGATACATTCAGTGGTTTGAAAGTTTCGACCATGGCTTCATATGCCGGGGTCAGGCTGACAAGGACGTTCTCTACATTATTGTGTACAACCTGCAGGTGTTTAATATGCCTTTCTGCCCGGTCGAACTGGTCCGGGGCCTGGTGTATGGGTAGGTTCATACAAACGGTCCGTTTACCGGTCAGGGCGCATAACATAGAAACTAAAGCTGAGTCTACGCCTCCGGAGACTCCCACTACGAATCCGTCCAATTTAGCGGATTCCAATTTTTCTGCCATCCAGTTCATTATATGATTGGTCACATTTGCACAGTTCATAACTACTCCTTTTTATTAATGATACAATTGTTATAGTGGCTTTCTAAAGAAGGTCCATTTGGCAACCTTTATTGCATCCGGGTCCCCTATAGCTTTCCCCGGGTCTTCACTTAATTTCACCACGGGAATTCCGTTGATTTTTGATAATTTAATGACCATATTTAAATATTTACCGTCAGAAAATGAATTCGTGAAATTTGTACCAATTCCGAATGAGCATTTTATTTTATTTTTGCAGTACTCTTTCAATTTAATAGCCTTATCTACGTCTAAGCTGTCGGAGAACACAATAGTCTTAGACATGGGGTCTATTCTTAATTTCTTATAATGTTCGACTATTTTATCCGTAAATTTGAAGGGGTCGCCCGAGTCCTGCCTAACTCCGTCCCAGAGTTTAGCATGATATAGACTGAAGTCCTCTAAAAAAGCATCTGTACCATAGGTGTCTGGAAGGGCTGTTCCAAGTGAGGCCTTATATACAGACGCCCAATCATTCATAGCGAACCTGTTAGCGTGCCGAAGACCATTGAGTACTGATTCTGCTTGAATAAATTCGTGTGCGATCGTGCCCATAGGAGTTACTCCAAATTTAAATGCAAGATATGGGTTGCTAGTCCCTACGAACCCGGGGCATGAATTACCGGAATTACGAAAAACATCAATAAGGTCGAATTGAGTCCGAAAACTTCTCCTTCTCCGAGTTCCAAAATCAGCGAATTTACACCCTGTTTCAGACAGTCTCCTCCCCTTTTCCCGTGCTAATTCTTTCTGCCCATCATAGTTCCATCCTTTTACAGATTCAAAGTACAACTCACTGATGATGGCCATCAATGGGACCTCCCACAATACCGTCTGAAACCATTTTCCATAGATAGAAAGGACCAGTTGACTATCCTTTATAGATACATCCACCTCATTTGGATTAAATCTATAGTTGGACAGGTATTCCAGATAAGCCGGCTTAAGATAGGGGCATTGGTTCCGGAGCCAATCCTTTTCATCAAGACCGAGTTTCAGATTTGGCATACGGTCAATTTCATCTCTGAGGGTATTGCAGAATTTTCTATCAAAAATATAGTTCTTATTCCGATTTATAAACACATACTCGGCTGTAGCGTCCGGGTATAATTCCAGAATGGCATTCTGCATCGTTAGCTTATAGAGGTCCGAGTCCAGCATAGACTTTATAATCATGTCCAGCTCCTTTTGATTGTGATATTTATTACTTATTACAGTAAGATATAATATATAAAACGAAGCCTGTCAAGAAAATTATTATCATGGGGATAAAATAAAAGAGCCCGTTTATTCAACGGGCTCCGTGGGCTGATGCATTCGATATTGACCCATAATCCTCTGCCCCCATCAGCTGGGCACATGGAATAGACCCAATATCATTACGATAAATATAGATTAATAATCATTTCCGTTATCACGGTCTCTATCTCTTTTTCTAAAATCTTTTTTTGCTCCACCAAATTCTCTTCTAGGTCGGTCTATAGGTTGGGCATAAGAACCCTGATAATTTGACCTTTCAGAATTATGTCTTGGTTGATATTCCGACCTTGGTTGATATTCTGGTCTTGGAGTATTATCACGTCTTGGAGGCTTATCCTCAGCAGGATTAATTTTTAAAGGTCTGCCCATGAAATCTTTACCATTTATTTGTTGTATGGCTTGGTCTGCGTTTTCCATAGTCACGAAAGCAAAACCTCTGGACCGACCGGTTTCTCGGTCAGAAATTATTTTTACGGAAGTGACTTCTCCAATAGGTGAAAAAAGGTCTCTCAAAGAATCTTCTGTCGCTTCCCATTTTAAGTTACCTACATAGATAGTACCAGCCACACAAACCTCCACGTTTACAATTAAGGGTTAAAAGAATTACACACAGGAATATTTTATAGAAATTAAATAAGAATTGAATTTAATTTTTAGTCTCTTTTAAGCAGATTTTATTTCGGCACTATTAAAATAATGTCCCTTTATAATATAGTCAAGACAATTTGTCGTATCCATTTGTTTTCAGGACAACTTGTGCCCCTTCATTTATATAGTTATTGATAACTGAGGCAGTTTTCTTAGTCAATCCTTTATAGAAATCTGCAAAATTATTAAATGCCTTTGAAGCTCTGGAGTAATTGGTTCTTCCTACATCCGGGAGATAAACATCAGTTAGGATATGCGATGAACTGTGGGTAGTACCATTACGCTCTTTTACTTTAAGTCCTGCTTTCTCGGCTGCCCTAGAAGCTTTTGAAGATATTTTACCATCAAATACTATTGCCCAGCACGGGTCAATACTATTAAAATCCTGTGAAAATCCCGTATGCCACCCGGAACTCGTGGGGTGTTCTGATATAAGTGCCTCTACAGCATAGGATGTTGGTTTCTCCAATGGGGTATGAGGCATGGTTGGTGATTTAACAGAAGGGACTCGATAGGATAATTTTTTATATCCAGAAACGATACACATGGCCATTTTATTTCTTTTATTAAGTTTATCCATAACAGCCCTGTATATTTCTGATTGCACCTTACCACCTGGATGGCCATCATTTACCATAAATGATACCATCATGGCAAAGTTTTCATAGGGTTTGTTTGAGGCTGCAGGAAGGTCTAATGTTTTTGAGAAATACTGCCCATTACCAAGGTGTCTATCAAAAAAATGGCCTATTTCATGGGCTATAAAATCCTTCGTAATTTCAGTATTAGCGTATATCTTTTTCCAGTCCCGGGTAATAAATCCTTCTACATCTCCTGCTATACTATCTTTTTTATCTTTTTCATATTCCGGATGGTCAAACATTCTCCATTCAACATCCGGGGGCATATTAAAACCAAAAATGTTTTTAACTTTAGATGAAATTTCTTTAATTAAACTGGTAGGAATTTTATACTCCATTAGATTTTTCTTCTCCAAGTAACTCAATTGATTCCATTATTTTTGTTTCGCAGTTATTAATAACTCTGTTTAATAGGGCTATTTTATCAAGGTACTCTTGAATATATCCTCTCATACCCTGTAGTTCAGTAAGGGATGCTTTAAGGTCGGACATAATAAATTTTTTTCGGAATGCTTCAGCATATTTNTTTATCCACTCAATTAGACATTCGGGTCCAGGATCCCGATGTAGCTCGATCCCACGATTCCATTTCCACAGTTCCATTTCTTTTTTCTGCTGTTCCATGAATACTTTGAAACGGTCGGATTTTCCAGTATTACTCATAATTTCCTTTATAAACCAGCAGCTGGGGGGGTATATTTTTCCCACACACATACTTCAATACCGTTTGATGTCCATTTAATATATTCTAAACTTTTTTCTTCTCTTTTTATGTGGTCTATTATATCAGTGTTAATCTCAGCGGTTCTTCGAAGGAGCACTTTATAAAGGCTGTTACCTTTTGCGTCTGATTGTCCTACAACCAATTCTGTTTTACCAGCATCGGATATATTAGCTAATCTCATTGCAGTAAGAAGGGGACGAACTTGCTTGAAAAGATACTGTGGGTCATCATTTGGGTCATCGGCTGAAAGAATGATGGTTGCTGCTTTCCGTACGGAATCTGATAAACGTTCTAATCTCTTGCTAATTTGCTCCTGTTGTCTTTGAAGTTGTTCCCTTTGACGTTTTTTCGCATCGGAAACGGGGTCCTTTTTTTCTGGCTTCGATGGCTTTGGTTGGCCAGGTTTATTATTAGTGTCTAATGGGGCATTAAAAGTTAAAGACATAATATGTCGTTCCTCCTGAATAAATGACGGAATTCAGAACATACTATGATATTTAAAGACTATTATCTGATATAACTCTTTTGTTTATAAAGAGTTAATATGTTTTCTTACCGGCTATCACAAAAGTTCTATCTGTTGGATTGAACTTCGAATATATAATAACGAAGCTATTCCCAACATCCTTTTGTATCTCAGAATATAATTGCTCATTAGATTCACATCTATAAACGATAAAATAACCCCCGGGCCTTACCATTCCTTTAGCGCCATCGTAAACGGATTTATTTTTTGGTGTAAAATCATTCATGAACAGTACAAATGGGTAGTAACTCCTTTTAAAATCAGTACTTAGATTAGTTATATCGGCTTTTACAAATGGATTCGTATCGACGGTGGTGACATTAGGATGCCTATAATATCCACTAAAGAAACATATACCTTTATCAGCGGACATCATATATTTTTCTACTTCCGCTAGGTCTGGCATTCTTAAGAAATTTGCCATATAATTAAAATGTTGACCTGTAAATTTAAATTTTAAATAATCAGCAGCCTGAAGAACATCCTCTACTTTTATCAGGGACCAACAGGGACTAGGATTCCCTTTAATACACGGACGATAGTCGTGGTGGTAACATGGACTGCAAACTACGTCCGTATCGAGTCCAATAGCATTTTTGAAGTACTTCATGCGGACTTCTGATGGAAAGGGCCCATAGATGCCTATTAGGGGCTTTTCTAGGGCTCCTGCTGTCTGTACCATGAAACTATCGGGAGATATGACTAGGTTATACCTAGTGGCCATAACCATGGTTTGTCGGACAGTATATTTTGTCCATATCAAAACGTTTGGATAATGCCCCTTATAAAAAGAGGCAATGACATCGTGTATGGGTAGTCCTATAAGAGCTATTTTTGTATTTTCTTCTTTCGCCAGGGCATCAATAACGGCTTTAAATTTTTCCTTCGGGAAATTACGGATAGGGGCTGATGTCTCCATTTGGATTCCTATAAAATAAATATCATCCGTAATATTCATCCGTTTTAATTCTTTATCCCGCCATTCCATCTCGGTTTTTGTAAAAAATAGCTTTGGACGTTTTTCTTCATCAGGGAATTGAATACTATCTATCCCGAAATAGCTGAAAAACATGTCTACAGCGTGGGTTTTTTTTGATGCTTCTGATTCACCCTCAATAATTCCCTGAAACATGCGTGCATAATCAGATTCTTCTAAAAGTTTTGCATCAAATGGCATGTCATATAATTCATCTATCCACGGGCAATTTTCTAGTGGCTGTTTACAGGCAGAAGCAGCTCTAATAAAGCAATTTGGATATTTATTTTTTAAATATTTAAAAACTGGAATCGGCCAGTGAAGGTCGCCTATACCCCCGGTTCGAAATACGAGCAGTTTTTTACCATTTAAATCTTGCCCCTTATATTCTCTATAAATATTATCGATTGGGTAGCTCATACCCATGTTTTCGCCGTACAATGTACGCATATTAGCTTCGTCGTTTTCTGCCATGACATAGCGATGACCCTGCTCGAAACTGACCCCGTTGTTAGAGAAGGGCTTAATTATTTCTACTGCTCTCATTTATGACTCCTTTATTATTTAAATATGATAATTATCCTATTCTAGCAACCATAAAAAGTAGTAAGGCAGACCCCTTCCATTATACCGTCTGGTCCTATGATTCCAATATCATTTTTCAGATATAACGGCCACCTCTTATTAAACTCGTCTTTAACCATGATACCTTTTTCCTCAAGTATTTTAAGTAAAAGTCCAAATCGTAATTCGGATGTATAAATGCTATTCCGATATTGGTCTAATATCTGCCCTTGTTGGGCTGTACGCATCGTTAAAGTTTCCATGTTTTCAGGCATACACTTGTCTCCTTTTCTATTTTAAGAATTTTTTCATATAGTTCTTTTTCTTCTGAAGTTATCACTATTGGGGTAATTATCCGGGCTTTCATTTTTAATCGTCCTTTTCTATCTCCGAATTTAAGCCCACCATCAATTTTTTCTATATTCTGCCCATTCTGAATTCCTGGTTGTATAAAAATTTCTTCTTTATTGCCTAAAACGTCGATATTAATGGGTCCTCCTAGAATGGCCTGTACGGGACTTAGATTTATAGAACCTATAATATTTAACCCTTGAAAACTATATATTGGATGACTTTCTGTATGTACCTCAATTATTAAGTTACCTGCTTCCCCCCTAGGGCAATAATTACCGGACCCATATATTAGAATTCTTTCCGAAAGTGGGCTCAACAATATTTCTCTGTTTATTGTTTCTTTTATAAGTCCACTACCACTGCATATAGTACACTTTTCTCCCTCTGGAATTTTTCCGGCCCCCGAACAAAGTAAACAATCTTTTTTTTGACCCATTACTAGGGGCATTCCCTGAAATCCATTTCCCCCGCAAAAGGAGCATGTCTTGACCTTTTTTTGAGCCGAACCTGTTCCATTACATTGTTGGCATTTTCCGACTCTTACCGTTGTAATTGATTTTTTAGCACACCGGGCTATATCATATAAAGTCACAGAAATAGATATTCGTATGTCAGGTCCCTTTCGATTATATTTTGATTGTGCTTTATTTGAGTCATCCTGAATTGTATTTAATAAGCTATCATAAGCTCGTGTAGCAATCTTAAATGTTTCAGAAGCACTTGGATTCTGATTTTTATCCGGATGGAATTTATGTGCTATTTTTCTATAGGCTTTTTTAATTTCCTCTCTAGATGCACCAATAGGAATGCCTAAAATTTGATAATCATTTTCCATCTGTATATTATACATTTCTAATATAATGATATTAAACAAAAAAGGTCATTAGAAAGGTTATTTCTAATGACCTGGAGGAAAAATAAAGTGGATGGAATTACGAGCGAATATTACCTTCTTGGTCACAAATTGAGTAATAAATTGATGCAACGGCGATACCTATAATAACACTAATAGCTAAAAAACTGGGTATTGAAACAATGAATACTTTAGCTAAGAGTAACAGGACAAAGGCACCCAGCGAAATCTTTGTAAAAACTGTTTTATTTATTTTCATATTGTTACCTCCTACCTATATGATACGCGATTTATTATCCTGGTTTAGAAAATATGATAAAATATAATCCTACCAAATTTTCAAGGAGTCCTTTCCACTCCTGATAAGTTGTTCACCTAACGGACACCGACCAGAAATGGTGTCCGATTACCATTAGCCCGAAGACATTACTGCTTTCCGAACTAACCTGTACCGTAATTCCCTAATGCGGTATAAGCATAAGTTTTCTTACTATTTGTTTATTCGAACGCTTAAGCCTAACAAGACATATTCCATTTGGAACAAAATTTTCGTTTTTCCATTGAACCGGCCAAAATCCTGTACTAACATTTTGTTTTAAAAAACTCCATATCTGTTTTCCTCGGATATCATAAATTTTTAATTCAAAACTTCCTGACTTTTCCATACTTACATTGAAATTCACGCTTTTGTCGGATAAAATGACGGAGTTATAATCAAAAACTTTTGGCAAAACAATTAATTTAGGAGTTTTAATTCCATCACCAATAACAGTAGACGGAATTACAATTATTTTCACAAGGTCTCCTATCAATATTCCCCCTCCCATGTCTTTTGATACTATCACAAAACCTGTATCGGGATAATGGGGAGAAAAAATATTAAATGGAAAATTATGCTTATACGACAACGAATCATTGTTAAAGCCAAGTAGTGTCCATGTTACTTTAGCTGTATCTTGATTTGTTGTCCTATCTCCCAGCCAGTAATTAGTATACTGGTCAAATACTTTGGCATAAAAATTTAAAGGTGGTGTTACACCCGGCTGGAACACAACAGGAGAAGTTGTATCCGAATAAGAGGTAAGAGATGCAGGGTCGCCTGACTGACTATACAGTATCAGGCTCTTGGCAGGCCCAGTATAATGTACGGCAATCGTATCAAAGCACGTATCAAAATAAAATTTGGCACCATTAACTATTGTGGAGAATTCCGTATTATAATAGGACAAATATAATGTATCTATGGCCTTAATATTCACTATACCGTTACGTTGCACCACAGCCCCAAGCGATATAGACATACTACCGTGGTATATGTTGCTTGTTGGGTTTGTTTCAACCACCATCAGCGTTTCCACATCACCACTTTGGGTTCGAATAACAAGTTTGTCATTTTCCTGCGCCGGTGTTTCGGGGCCCCGCGTACCTGTTACAAGCACATTTTTAAAGGATGAATTATAAACTGTATTTATAGCCATTAAATTATAGTTTGAGTCTGCAAACGTTAAATGGCTACGTTCAAAGCAGGTGGTTTGAAACAGACTATCGAATTGAACCTTTTGCGAAGGGGTTAGGGGTGTATGCTTCCGGTATAAATAAACAGTTTTAGAAATGCATTTAGTGGTATCCAGCGACCCCGAATCGGACTGCTGATACCAGAATTGAACGGTATTCACTCCTGATTCCACAAAAATAGGAGGAAAGCTTATATATGGATTTGCACTGGTATCACTTTTTTTGGCCATAACACATTGGTCGGTTGTCAGGTTGGTCATATAAAAATTTTTCACTGTTGTTTTTGGAATGATTTTTTGTAAAATCGTATCGAACGCTGCATATAACTGTGTCACATTGGATGCATTAAAATATCTTCCATGAGTTCTGGTCGCTAAATTTCGCAGTGTATCTTCGGCTGTCTGCGAAAAAGCCGCATGGAAATAAATAGAATAAACACGCGGCAACAACGTGTCTCTTCTTGCTGCAAGAAAATTCGTGTATGACGTTCCATTCGGGTCTCCATCGGACATAAAAACAACGTATTTGTTCGAATCGGGCATGGCTGGATATTGCGTTTTCATAGCATTGAAATAATTTAAGGCCGTATCCAGCGAAGAGCCATACGGAGTACCCTGACCTGGATATGAATTAGCCAGCGCGATACGGGCAATAACCGATACCAAACTGGTGGGAGTAAGTGTCACTGGAAAATAACCAACCGCAGCGCCTCCACCTCCTGCATCACCAAAGAAGTTCATCCCCCACTTGCTGGTTGGGCTTCTGTCCGAGATCCGCTGCGCCAGGGTTTCGGCAGCCATAATAGCAGCTCTGCCAGGATCGGTTGTGCTCATACTGCCCGATTGGTCGAAACATAAAACAACCTGAATGGAATCTCTTGTCTGCGAAGGCATACGCTGCGGGCAAAAACCAATACTGTCGCCAAATAAAATCATATCGTTGGAAAGAAAAACCGTATCGCCATCGGATGTTTCTATACAGGTGTTTGGTATGGAACGAACACTGCAAATAGAATCGGTCTGAGCAAACACGCTAAAGGCAAATAGAACTTGCAAAAGAATAATAAAATAACACTTCATGAGAAACCTCCTCCGGGTAATAAATTATAACTCATTGATTTTTATTACGATGAACTACACTTGCGAACCACGCATCACTTAGCATTTCCTCCGAAAGTCGGTCTTTACAGACTTCACAGGATTCTAAATGGGCAGCAATTCTATTTAATTGGTCTTTATTTAAAAGGTCCTGCCATTTAAATTCCCTATTATTTATATCCTCTGAAAAAACTCGAGAACATATATGGCCATCCAAGTCGTAAAAATCATAGTGGATTATAAATTTTGTATTGCATTGTCGACAATGGCAGAGTTCCTCCCGGTACTTAGGGTCCATTTTATATTCTCCGTCATACGCAATATTAACTATATCCATTATATTCGCCCCGCAGGTTTTACAGGGTTCCTTATCCTGGTTAATATTTACTCTATGAAAGCTCATACGTACGACCCGGTTATTGTCCTTGTATTTCTCGTTATTTTTACACAATTAATACAGAGGGCTTTTCCTGCAGCGCGTATGGGTTCTTTACCGCAGTTCCCGCATATTCCGAGTTTTTCTCTTCGTCTATGCGTAGCTGATATACAGTAAATACAGGCTTTTTTATTTTCTACGACTTCGTGTTGTCCGCAGTACCCACACATTTTTTTGTTTAAATATTTTTGTCTGAGTTTATGTTTATAATTTTGGGCTTTTATACGGCATTTTGAGCATAAACCTATAAGGTGCTTTTTAGATTTAAGTTCTTTCTTTGTAAGTTTATGACCGCACTGGTAACATTTTTCTCGTAGTGCTTTACGCATAATACGGGTAATATTATAAACTTGGCATTTTGAAACGTGCATTTTTTTTGCAATGACTTCTGATGGAAGATGATCGCTAATCCGCATTGTATAAACTTTTACCATTTCATCAGGTGTCCATGACCTGTTTTCTTTTTCTTTTACAGTTGATAAATACCAGTCCGGTCTCATAAATTCCTCCCAGTAATAAGTTCTGATTTTGATGAATACCATATTTCTCCGTCGATACTATATACTACATGCTGAAGTATATCTCCTGGGTTCGGTTTTTTAATGGATGACGGGTATTCTATCTTAACTTCTGATTTTTCAGTTATACCTACTATTATGTAGTTTTCAGATTTATTATCTGGGTTTAATATATTAGTTACTTTTAAATGGATTACTTTTTCTTTTATTTTTTTAGCTTCCTCATGGATTTTATGACAATTTTTTATGAATTTATCTGATAATATAAGGAATCGCTCTTGTTGTTTAACAGGAAGGTCTAAAAATTCCCTAATTAGGAACGTATTAAACCACTTTCGGTATAGTTCTATTCGCTCTTTGTCAGGTGTCATAAATCCTCCTGACTTAATGATACGCGAATTATTGGTTTAAAAATGAACTTTCTTTCGGACTTTAAATAGGGGTCTATGTGGGACGGCAGGTCTTTTATGCTTCATGTGCTTAGGAACTACAATTTTAAACTTATGCGGTTTTTTATGCTTGGAAGGCCTTTTAAACCAAGAAGGCTTGTACCTCATGAACATTTTTCTATGCTTAATTACGGACCGATGAATACGGAGATACCTTCTACGCTGCATGCGTATTTTAGCCCGGTTTTTACGGTAATACATCCTGGTTTTAAGTCGCTGGGCCGGCGAACGTCGTTTAGGAGGATGTATACGGAGTCGGATAGCTATCTTTTTCATTAATATATAATACCTATTTAAAGATTATTATTCTCGTAACTCTTTTAATTCCATGGTGTTAGTATTAATTAAAAGAATCGTAGCTCCTATTTGTTTTAGTCCTAAGTAGGATGCTTTATCATATCCCGGACAAATTGTTATTATTTTAACGTTATCAAAATGGCGGAGAATAAGTTTTAATGAAATTGCTAGGTAATATTTTTTTACTTGCCCTATAATGGCGTGGTCAGCTTTTTCTGTTTTAACTTCTATAATAAAAGCAGTATCCTCCGTTTGAGCCATAATATCTATGGGACCAAAAAAGGTGGGGTGTTCCCTAGATACACATTTTAAGGGGCCTGTTATTGATTCTATATAGGAGTTTTTAGAGATGAGGTTATTACATAGTTCTTTATGTGTACGTGTACTTTTTTCTTTCTCAAACTCTGGTATATGTGTTGTCAGGTCTATGGGCCCTGAGAATAAAGAAAACTGATTATTTTCTATATCATCCTGGATTCTTTTAATTCTCAGTATATCATTTTTAGTCAGGGTCCGGAAAGACTCGGGATAGCGGGTATACTGGTCTAATAATATATTGTAATTTTCTTTTAAATCTGACCTCTGTAATAGATAAGAATGAAGGGTTAAAAAATATATATTCTCAGTTATCTGCTCGGAGGATTTTTTTTTCACGCTCTTAACATGTCATGCTTTTTCTTAAAAACGTATACTTTATATTCTGGACTCGATTTTAGGCTATTTTCAATTTTTTCGTGCTCTTTAAGAAGGGTCTGTATTTTATCGTTTGTAAGGTGCCCCCGGCTGATTTTATTTTCGATAACCTGTAATCTTTTTAATGGTTTTATTACCTTTTTATATATTTTACTAGATCCGAAAATTACGGACTGATTTTCAATTTTATGACATTCTTTACATTGATATAAAGATTCTTTTCCACAATCCTTCGGAGGAAGGAATAATTTACTGACACGGCGATTACATTTGGGGCATATAAAGAACCACCTGTGGCCGCCTAATGGGTTCTTAATCGCTGTATATTGGAATGTCTGTTCATTTACTGAAAACTTTTTAAGTTCTTCTTCAGTACGACGATATAGTTCTTCCGGAGATGGGTCAGGAAAATCTCTTTCTATTACTTTCCTGATAGCTTTTTGAAGTTTTCCAATTAAAACTGAGGAACATCTTTCAACAGTGACTTTCATACTTATATAGTAAGTATTAAAAGATAATTAGGTGATAATAAAAAAGGGTACCCTTTTTTAAGGATACCCTATTAATAATTATATTTTAGTAATGCTTTAAACGCTAAAAATTTCAGCAGCCTTTTCTGCGTTAACTGTAGTAGTTTGAATGGGTTGTGGTGCTACTTTTTCCGTATTTTTTGGTTCTTTTTTTGTTCCACTTATCTTTTTATAAAAGACCATTTTATCAGCAAACATCTTTAGAGCATCCCTGGAGAATTTAAAATAGGGAGCTGTATAAGAGGGTATCTTAACTGCTGCACCAGTTCTGGGATTACGCCCGATTCTAGTTTTTCGATTTTTAGTTTTAAAGGACCCAAATCCACGTATTTCTATTCGTTTTCCTTCAGACAGAACAGCTAGTATCTCGTCTAAAAAAGTTTCCAGAACGGGCTTTAATTCAACAATGGGGATAGATTTATCCGATAGCCTTTTTGCTACCCGATTGCATAATTCAAGTTTGGTGGTATTCATTTTTGCCTCCTTATAAGACTTTATTTTTTGTTATTATCAAATTTTTTAATTTATAAAAAAGTCCCTGCATCCATGAAAAAGGGGGTATTCCTACGGATGACCTTTCCAGTACCCATTCTAAAGCACAGACATCGGGATATTTTTTTTCTTTAATGTTTTTATTTTCTAATTCTTCTTCTAGTATGTTTTTAATAGTATCCTTTGAATATTTTAATACGAATCCATTACAATTACGTATGTGGTGTTGCTCCTCACATACATCAATCAGGTGAGGAATTACTCCGTTTTTAAAATTTATGTTGTCCTGATGTAATAGACACAAGCGTATTTCTTTTTCAATTCCTCCATCTCCTATGAATTTATACTGATAATTATATTTACAGTTGCAGGGGATTCTTTTAGATAATTTTTTATACAGGTTTACTAAATGGAAGTATTTTACTTCCCTTAGTTTCCTGTATACAGCACCAGGGTTTCTCATCTTTGCTCCTTTGGAGAATTATTTTCTGGTTTTTCACCCCAGTGAAAACCAAAAACACTTATTTTTGGTTTTTTATAAAAAAATGTATCATCAATGAAATGCATCTTATCCGCATATGGTTCTAGCATGAAATTATAGCATTCCTTAAAACTCCATATTTCAATTTTTTTACCTTTATTTTTAAGACTCTTGCACAGCTCGGCAAAATCACCATCCCCGGACATTAAAATCCATTTATCAAAGGATGATATACGGTCCATGCAATCAACAGCTATGGATACATCATGATTGGTTTGTTTATATATTGTGCAACCATTTTTTATTAGCTTTATAGCAGTTTTTATCTGTAAATTGTATCCGATAGATTTTAATTTGGCTTCAAATTTACTACTATCAAAATCTTCACTTCGAATCATATATACAATAGAATCTGCCAAGAATTCTGTTTCACGTCCATTAAAGTATGCCCATATTTTTTCAAAATCTATTTTCTGACCCCTATTTCTGGCCTCAAAAAATAGATTCTGGAGGTCGATTTGCATAAAGGTCGTTACTGTTTTCTCCGTCATTTAATTTTCTCCATGATTAACCCATTTTTTGATTCTACTGCTTTATATATATGGTCTGCATTATCCATAAAACCATCCTGGTGAGTTACGAGTAAAACATCCATTCCTAATTTTTTTGATAATTCGCTGACCATCTTACTTGTATTCGATATATACTCTTTACTGACAGGAGCAAAAGTTTCATCCAGTAGCATTAATCTAGCCATATTTAATTTAAGCATGCATAGGACACGTAGTAGAAAACTTTCTATTACGGCTACACTGCCACCGAAGGAGTCTAAACAAAAACCTTCAATCTCATCCCTTTTGGTACGTAGGTCGATGTGCATTTTTTCATTCTTTTTTGTTATTACTGGAAGAAATGTAAGGTTTTGGTCATCAAATATGGTCTTTAATCCATAGGTGATTAAACCAGCCATCTTTTCAATTTCATCTTTTACCATGAGGTCTAAAAGGTGTTTTAAAACAGTACTGGCTTTAGTTAGTAGTTCGATTTCCTCCTTAATTGACCCCGTTTCTTTTTTTAAATCAGTCTCCCTAGTTCGGAAAGCCTGTATAAACCCATCTATTTGGTCCGTTTTCCGCTGAAGTTCAATTATTGTCATGGGCTTCCTTCGTTAGAATGAGCATCAAATCAGAAGCTTGCTCTTCAATAACGTTATCAGGAGCATTCGGAAGCATTCTTTGTGCGATGGTGATACATTTAATAGCTTTGTCTTCCAGTTTCCTGGCGGCCACTACAACTTGCTCTTCATTTTTATCACTTCCGGGCCACGGATGCCAAGGAATGGAAGAACTTACGCTACTATTCATAATGTTACTCATAATGTTACCTTATGCCACCCGGGCCTGACTGACTAGTGCAACTGCTTTAAAAGCTTTTCTGACCGGTTCCTTTTTATCCTTTTCCACTATTTCAAGCTCTGCCTCACTCCATAATGTACACCGGGCTTTATCAATATATATGTCTATCCCAGGAGTTTGAAACAGCCCTAGGCATGTTTTTAGTAGTTTACACTCAAATGAGAACTCAATATCGTCCGGTCCTGATAGTCTTTTACAGGACATATTTTCAAGGGATTTTCTATCCGCGACCGTATTAAGTGTCATTGATTCTTTATTTACTGAAAATTTAATCCCCATTTCTCCATTAGAAGTAATGGAAAGTCTATTCAACTTTTTCATTACGGTATTTCTGTCGATGTTAATAGCAGGAAGTTTTGGCTTTTCCATAGATACGGGGAATTTTGGGGGCTCTATCAGGGATTTACGGAATCCAAATGCATAGTTTCCATCATCGGATAGCATAACTATGATTTTCTCTGTTTCCCTGATGCTTATATCTGTTGCGTCTGTTTTATCAATCAGGGTTGCAATAGGAGATAGCATGGCTCTACGAAATATCATGGATGTGATACCTGAAAATTCAGGACTTTCAAATGCTCCTATTCTATTTGAACCATTTGACCCATACATGACTCCATTAAGAATAAACATGTTGGAAAATTTTTTATTATCATCTGTCGGTAAAAATCCCTGTGAAAATTTTATTCCTCCAAGAAGAACACCTGCGTTTACTTTTTTTGTTTCTTTAGCCGATGATAACTCGTTATCAAACATAAGAAAGTCTTTGGGATTGAATGATGCGAAAGAGAGATAGGAATCCTTATCTTCAGAAGCGTATATATTTAAAGTTTTAGATTCTGAGTCATAAGAAAATCTAATAGTTCCTTCCTCCGAACTGTTTAAAAGAGCGAGTATTTTTTTAGGGTCTGATGTAAACTGAATATCCTCCTCATTACCTGTAACCTGGGCAGTAAGGCTTAAAATAGCCATGGCCATTTTATCCTTATCCGTTGTGTATAAATAGAGGTCCCCGTTTTTAATATTGAATAAGGCATGTCCGCCTATAGTTTCTGTAGCGCCTTCTTCTGCAGCCATAGCTACTACGGAGAATGCTTTTTTTAGTTCTTCTGATTTTGCAGTAAATTCGACCATATTATACCTCGATTTCGTTTAATTTTTCTGCTGCTTCTTTTGTTTTTTGTTCTAAATCATTTAAAAGTTCTGTAAGCTGTTTTTCTTTCTCAGCTCTTATTTCTGTTAATTTTTTTGGGTCGTATCCCTTTCCGGTTATTTCAGTTAGCGTTTTTTCCAGTTTTTCTTTCTCGGCTTTAAAACGTTCCTCAACTCTTATCTTTTTAGTAGATAGTTTTTCGATGAGTTCTTTAAGCTGCATGAATTTCTGTGTTGATTCCATAGGTATCCTTTTATAAATGATTCAATTTATTTTAGTTAGAATAAAGTAAAATTTTTTAAAATCCAAATTCAACGACGCCATCCCCTTGTAACTCATTTAATTTAGAGGGTTTAGCTCTTTTAGCTTTCATCGCAAAATAATCATTACATTTATTTGCATAACCGCAGTATTTGCAAGACTTAGGACTGGGAGTAGCCAGAAACAGGGCATCCGATTTTATTCTCTTTAGGTTACATGAAAGTTGGGCTCGAAATCCATTCAGGATATTTAAATCAATAGGGACCGGATTAAAAGAGTTAAATCGGTAATAAAAAAATCCTATTTCTTCAGGAATACTTTTATAATGGAAATAGTACAGCAGGGCATAAAATAATAGCTGCATTTTGTCTATGTTTTTTCCAATTTTATTTGTTCCTTTACCATCAATAATTACGGCAGAGTCACTTAAGGGACTTTTATGAATGAAATCTACTCGTCCATTAATTATATCTCCATCTTTCAGAGCTACTTCTATTTTAATTTCTGATTTTGTATTTAAAAAATAATTCTGGCTAGGAGAATTCATAATAGCACTAATATCATCGAGGGATTGATTGAATATACTTTCTTTATTATATTTTACGAAAGGAGCGTTCCAATTCACAAAGCTGGTTGATAGTATCCCATCCCATAAAACAGATAATTTTTCTTTTATAATTTCTGGAGGCATATAGGGAGTATTGAATCTCCATATATTACAGAACATCTCAAAAAACTTTTCCGTAAGTTTCCCGTATAGTGTAAAGTAGTCATTTTGAGGAACAGTATATGGTTCCTTTCTAAAAAATTCTTTGCAAAATTTCTGGGGGCATTCAAGGTATGCTTTATATGAGTGATAATTTAATTTCATATTATGCCCTTTGCTATATCATATCTTCCGACTGGTTTAATACTATTCCATAATGAAATCATCTCTTCATCGGGCACACTGTTCATAATAGATACGGCCTTCTCGGCTATTTCTGTTTCAGTACCTGTCGGTAATGCGTTTCTAGCTATATCTAAGCACATATTTGATTTTTTAGATGATACTGATTCCTCCAAACTATGGCTGGAACTATCCATCATGGAACTATCAGGACTCTCTATAAAGTTAATTGCATTACCGGCAATTCCTGNTACACCCNTATACCCTNTTANACCCGTATACCCTGTTACACCCATATACCCTATTAT
>Ga0031655_10000554_pt1 | contig 23709 bp, 27 predicted proteins | sample FrelakmetHBP12HB_FD_55187 | JGI IMG/M metagenome (GOLD analysis project Ga0031655, IMG submission 55187) | Freshwater lake sediment microbial communities from the University of Notre Dame, USA, for methane emissions studies -HBP12 HB | ecosystem: Environmental > Aquatic > Freshwater > Lake >... | reverse complement strand
GTTCGAGCACCACTGCCGATTACGACACGCATGCTTTTTCGTGGACACAATCAGGAGGCATGATCGATCTCGGCACCCTGGGCGGTTTTGCGAGCGCAGCTGCAGCGGTGAACGCCAGCGGCCAAGTTGTGGGTTGGAGCTATCCCGCCGATAGCTTCAGCCACGCTTTTTCGTGGACGGAATCGGAGGGCATGATCGACCTTGGCACCCTGGGCGGCCATGAAAGCTGGGCCAACGCGGTGAACGACAGGGGCCAGATAGTCGGGGGCAGCAATACCGCTTTGCTTTGGAAGATCATCTTCCCCATAGTCACACCGAATGAAGGAACCGTTGGCTCCGAAATTACCATTAAAGGGGAGGGATTTGGACCCAAGAGAGGGAAGGTCGTGATCGGAGGGGTAGCACAGAAGATCACGGGGTGGACCGACAGCGAAATCAAGGTGACCCTGAGTAAAGTCCCAGCTCCCGATGTCGCGAGCGATGTCGTCGTTCATCTCAAGATCAAAAGGGCGCCAGCCATCACACTGCCAGGGACCTTCACAGCCAGGGGCCCTAAAATTACGTCCGTAGATCCGGGTAGCGGAGTTTCTGGGAGCACCAGCCCGGTCACAATCACTGGGAGATTCTTTTCGACAAAAAAAGGGAAGGTCACCCTGGAGCGTGGAGGAGTGGTGAAGCCTTGCAAGGTTCTGAGCTGGACAATGGATCCACCGAGTGGGGAGAGTACGATTCAGTTCCTGGTACCGAAAAAACTGACCGCAGCCACGGATTATACGCTTAGAGTTTCTAACAGCGTCGGCTCCGACACGAGGGGATTTACTGTAACCGCACCGTGAGCTTCTGCAGGGGCGTACAGCACAGTACGCCCCTGCGGATCAGGTTTTCTATACTGCCCCGAGTTTGTGGGGATTAGCTAAAGAGGTCGCCCTACACTTCTTGATTTGTCGAGATCCCTTTGGATCCCAAATCGTCGGCTTTACAAAGAGGCCAAGACAGGCACTCGTAAGCGATAGGCGAAGGGGGACGGGGTAGTCCCCCTTCTTATAGTCTGTAAATTGGGATATCGCTGAGGTTTCACTATCTGCCATCTTCCTTCTGGTTCCGAGGACTTAAAAACCGACGATATGCAAACCATTCATTCGGAAAAAAAAGGGGGTGAGTCGGTTTTGTTACTGGCAAGATATCTTGCCATTGGGGGGGTAAGACTCTTCAGCGCTACCCTACCGCTTTTGTCTCTTTGATAAAGGATAGACTTGAGAGACTGTAAGTCAGTTTTGATCGTGACGAGGAATGTCACTTTGTGGACCCTTTGCAGCTCCCACCATTTTAGAAACCCCTGAAATATCAATTTGTGAGGGAATTAACACGTTTTGGTATTGGTGTTGCAGTATACGTTTACCCAAGAGAGGTGGTTTTTAGCAAAGAGCCATAAAGGATTCCATCGCCGATAAAGCCAAACCACGAGCAATCGTGGGACGGAAAGCCACGGGTCCGACCAGGATAGCCGGGTTGCCGAAGCAAAAGGAATTTTGTGGCACCCGTGGCTCATCTTCGCTACGGGTTTTTTATTCAGGGGATATGGAAGCCCCCGAGGGACATTCAGGATACCAATCAGGAGACAACCTTCACTCCTCCATCTGAGAGCAGGGGAGATCCTTCTCATATGGAGAAGGGGACAAGAATCATGTAGGCTGTCAGATCGAAAACCGTATTTAATCTGGACCTCCTCAAGGATATTGGAGGTACGGTCATCTCCCGAAGTGGTTGGTCAACACCGTGGCCTGCTCTATCGGGCTCGATTCGAGCAATTACGATGAAATCAAGTACGAGAGTGATCCCAAACCGCAGTTTACTTCTGGCCTACGCGATTCCATACTTTGTTTACTTGGGAATTGCTTCCCTGTTCGCGGGTCATCTGCCCGTTGAGTTGATCTACGCTCTGAGGCTGCTCGTCGTCCCGGGCCTCATTGTGTGGGCTTGGCGTTGGTACGTTCCGCTGAAGGGTCCCAAGAGACCATGGGCTTCCGTGGCTACAGGCACTGTCGCTGGCCTTGCTGGAGCTGCTTTTTGGGTCGCGTTGCTGTGGCCCTTTGCCGCGAAAAACGTGGAGCCTTGGACCGATCTGGCTTTCGTCCTACGTCTGGTGGCGGCAGGATTGATCGTGCCTGTCTTCGAAGAGATCCTGATGCGTGGGTTTATCCTCCGACTGACTGTCCAGTGGGACAATGCGCGGAAAGAGGGCGACAAAAATCCGCTTGGATCGGCGCTGGACGAGAGATCAGTGATCAGTGTTAAGCCCGGTGAGTGGACTTGTTGGGCTATCGCTCTTTCGACGATTGCCTTCACACTCGGGCATCATGTACGGGAGTGGCCGGCAGCAATGGTTTTCGGCTTGCTCATGGCTTTTCTCTGGATCTACCGGAAGGATCTGCTGTCCTGCGTGACAGCCCATGGCGTCGCGAATATTACTCTCGATTGATGCCAGGCAACGGAAACTCGGTATTCTGCCTGCGCTCCTAAAAAGGCTAAACCCTTTTCTATGGAAATCCCTGCCCCACCGGGCCGGAGAACCATTTCCCACCCCAAAGATACAGGGGAACAGATGAAAGATACGTTGATAATTTGCTCTGGCGGTACTTACTCGCCAGAGCAAGCCCCTCGGCCCTTCCAGGGCAAGGGAAAATATGCTCTTTGCGTCCCGCCGTGAAAAGTGAGTTTTCAGTCGGTGACAAACCGAGTTTAAGTTAGCATATTCTGTGCCACAGGGCAAGAAATGTAAGAGCATGATTTCAAAAGATATTTTCTAACCCACCTTTTCGGTATGGCCAGGAAATTACCATGAAAGGGCTGTGGAGTCAAGAGAATTTGCCAAATTTCGTCACTCCGACAACCACAACCACATGGCTGTTCACCACCAGGCACAGAGTTCACAGATCCCAAAAAACCTGAATAGGGAGAAACGGAGATGCGGAGGTGGGAGGGGGAATGTTTCGCTGTTTTCCATAAAAGATGAGGACGAGGTTTATTGTTTCACTATAAGGAAGCCAGGAAGGCAGGAGAAAGAGGACGAATTAAGGTAACAGGATGAAGCCCTTTTTCGGCGCTGAGCGATAAATGTCAAAGTGGCCATCAAACGTAACGATATGATGGATCGAAAGGTCTTCGGCGAGAGACACCAAAGTCGCATCTGCATAATCCATCGGAATATCCCTATATTTTAGTATAAGGGATTTGACCCTTTTGAGACTATCGAGACTGGAAGGGACCATGGTTATGGCACCACTCAGAACGAAATCGATGACGGCAGACTGGGCCGTCGCGGAAAAATTGAGGAGATAGAGAGCTTCTGTAAGGACAGCTTCGGAGGAGTAAATATCTCCCTGAAACTGGCGGAACCATTCAACACACTCGTGGTGCCTCGACTCTCTACGATCAATCAGAGCCACCCAGGGGCCCGTATCCATGATGACGGCCCTCGTCATCTTGAACCTCTTCGCACTTTCTGAATGAGATATTTGCGGTGAGACTGCCCGAGGTCTTTGACATCGCTTTCCACAACACCCAAAAGGTGACTGACTTTTGCATAGGGAGGCTGACGGTCCCTGCCGTCGTTTCCTTCAAGGAACTGCTTCATCGCCAAGCGGATGATATCCGATCTTCGCACTCCCAATTGCTTTGAAAGCTGATCGAGTCTATTCCCATATTCGTCAGGTACCCGGACTGTAATTTGCATATGCTGGCCTCCTGGTTCTTTAGAGTGCATTGTAATCAAATCGATTACAACTGTCAATGAATGAACAACCTTTCCCTCCGGAGGATTGAGGGAGGCTTCGCAATCGATGACGAAACGGCTGAAAGGATGGGGATTTCTTTAGCTGATCTGAAAGAAATCGCTGACCGGATTGAGGTGAGGGGGAAACCCGCAATATCCCACTCTCACCCGTACCCTCTCCCGCCAGCGGGAGAGGGAAATTAAACGGGATTTTCATGGTTCGAGGGTGCCCTCCGGGCATAGGGCATTGCTTTAATTGTCCATTCGATTTTCATGGTTTGTACCTCTGGTCTCCTCCCAGGCGACCTCTTACAGTTCGAGAAAGAGGCCGCCAAATTCTATTTACACTTCCAGGTCGATGTCTTATAAATCGGCCAAAGGGCAAAAACAGGGGACCATGTATCAGAACCTTTCAGACAAGGAGTTTCTCCAGTCCATTTTTACTTCCGAAGGGCGACCGGGGATAGATTAAGGGGAGAAGGACCTTGATCCTTTGGCAAAGGAGGATTTGGATTACTTTTTTGAGGGCGTTCATTGTCCTCCAACTTCCCATTATGACCTTGAGAACTTTTATTGTGCTGGAGAGATCGAAGCCTGGCAGGAGTGCTCCAAAGACGAAAATGATCCCGAGCAAGAATCTGAGGCGAAGTGACCAAATTTCATGTGTTCTTAATAACAATCCTGGCAGGAAATAGAGGTGGAATGGTCATCGTTACCTGCTGAGGTGGAAACTGAACATCTAAAGGATGTTTCAGAAAGCACCTCCTTTTGATATGGAAGACTAAATCTCGCCACCAAGGAGGAGCGTATGGGAGCGGAAGAGAGAATCCGATTTGCTGAGGATCCGGAAAGATTTATTGAAAAAGCGATCACCAAATTCGTCCTGGAGAGCCCGGCTAATCGGAGAAAAGTGGACGGAGGAAAGTACTGGGATACTCCGCTGGTCGGGTTTGCGTCTGGGGATGATTCTCTTTTTAAGCAATATGGGAAGATCATTGGGAGATTCCATTACACCCCTCAGGAGATCTTCGATCTTGCGTTTGGAAAGAGGAAGAGGCCCAGGAAGCTCTCGGTTATCTCCTGGGTTCTCCCGGTCTCTGAAGATGTCCGCAAGAGCAACCGTAAAGAGACTGAGTTTCCTTCGCTGCTCTGGGCTCACACACGTGATTATGGCGAGCAGTTCAATGTAAAACTGAGGGATCCCTGGCTGCTAATTGGCACAGAAGTCTGAACATTCGCCAGTGTGTTGAAGCTGTCCGTAGAATGGCCATATGGAAACTCGGTTCCATCGAGCCCTGCAGTAAACTCGATAAGTGGATCACCTGGGCAAGCCGTCAGGCGAATAGGCTTGACCCGCTCGTCATGAGCTTTCCGTTCATCCCGGATGCAGGCGATGAATACACCAGAGGAAATCCTGGCAGCTAAAATGTGGACTCGTTTTGGGTTGACAATTTAGCAGGCTAGAGACATAATACCTGCAAATACTAATAAGTGTAAGTATTTTGTATCAATTCAGGAGTCAATTTGACATGAACCGGGTTGTCCAAGATAAGCTCAAAGAGATGGTTGATCTGTGCAAAATCCGTGGAGTTCGTCGTCTTGCCTTATTCGGATCAGCGACGACTGATTCCTTTGATCGCTTTTCAAGCGATCTTGATCTGATTGTTGAATTCAAGCCCACGTCCCCTGTCCAACATGCTGACAACTACTTCGGCCTCATGGAGGATCTTCAGCGGCTCTTTGAGGTGCCAGTCGATCTCATAGAGTTAGAGCCCATTCGCAATCCGTTTTTTAGACAAGCGGTTGCAGAAACTCAAGAAGTTCGTTATGAAGCAGCTTGATATCCGGAAATACCTTTTCGACATTAACGAGGCCTGTGAATCACTGATTCAATTCACCGCTGGGAAAACCTTTTCAGATTATTCTACTGACCCAATGCTCCGCTCCGCTGTCGAACGTCAATTTGAGATCATTGGAGAGGCTCTTGCCCAAGTCCTCCGCCTCGATCCAAGTCTTCGTTCCAGAATAAGTGACACAGGGCGAATCATTGCCTTCCGCAATCGTCTCATCCATGGCTATTCTTCGGTTGCCGCTGCCCGAGCCTAGGCCGAAAGAGGCAGAGTGGATCGATGCTTACCGCCGATGGGCTCGATGGAAATGACCGATGTCCAGAAAACATATCCCCGATCATTTGCAGGTCTGGATCGATGCACGGAAGAAGTTTCACCTTTCCCACGCACAGGTCCAGATGGCGCGCGAGATCGGTCTCAACCCAAAGAAGTTTTGGAAGATCGCAAACCAGAAGCAGGAGCCGTGGAAAATGCCCCTCCCCCAGTTCATCGAGCATCTATATCGCAAGCGGTACGGGAAGGAGCGCCCAGCGGTCGTGATGTCCATCGAGGAGAAACTTGCAAGCGAGCATCGCAAGAAGCTGGCCAAACGTGCGAGGAAACAGGCAGCGAGCGCACAGACTGGCGAGGTCTCTGGAGAGTTGAAGCCATGAATAGGATGACGGCATTTTACCTGAGGAACTGAAGCTGAATAATCGAAAGGTGAATCTATGAGCGAGTACCAGTACTACGAGTTTCAGGCTATTGACAAGCCGCTGACGGACAAGGAGATTCGGGAACTGCGCTCGTACTCGACGCGCGCCCGCATCACGCCGACGAGCTTCGTTAACGATTACTCCTGGGGGAACTTTAAGGGCAACGCGGACGCGTGGATGGAGAAGTATTTCGATGCGTTCCTCTACCTTGCCAACTGGGGCACGCACGTATTCAAGCTGCGGCTGCCGTCCCGCCTGCTCACCTTGGAGACCGCCCATCTTTACTGCTCGGGCGAGCAGGCGTTCGTCCGCGAGAAGAGCGGCAAGGTCATTCTTACCTTCGTGTCCGAGGACGAGGAAGGGGGCGAATGGGTCGATGGCGAAGGCTGGCTCTCCTCGCTTATCCCGGTCCGAACCGAACTCGCACGTGGCGATATGCGATGTCTCTATCTCGGCTGGCTCGTCTGTGCGCAGAGCGACGATCTCGACAATGAAGACGTCGAGCCGCCGGTGCCCCCGGGGCTCGGTCAACTCAGCGCATCCCTTAAGAGCCTGGTTGAGTTCCTCCGGATCGACGCGGACCTCCTCCATGTAGCGGCCCGGGCGAGCAAGCCGCTGGGGGATGTGAAGGACAAGAGGGAGGAGATCCGCAAGTAGGTTGGGAAGCTTCAATCCGACGAGAAGGACGATGTCCTTGCCAGGCTTATCACTGGCGAGGACCTTGCTCCTGCAACGGAGCTTCTCAGGCGATTTATCAGCGAACGTGACCAGGAAGGCCAGCCAACCGCTGAACAGACCCGGAGGAGGACCGCTGGCGAACTTCTCCGTTCCGCCGAACAGTTTACCGAAGAACGGCGCCGACTCGCCGCTAAAAAGGCCACCGAGGAGAAGGCGCGACGTGAGCGGGAGGCGGCGATCTTGCGGGCGAAGTACCTCGACGAGATCGCAGGGGGGGAGGCAGGGCTGTGGAATGAAGTTGAGAACCTCATCTCCACGAAGCAGCCCAGGAACTACGATTCTGCGGTGAAGTTGCTCGTTGACCTCCGCGACCTGGCGGCCCGCAAGGGCAAGGCGGATGACTTCCGGGCCAGGCTGGACGTGATCCGCGTGGCCCAAGCCCGGAAGCCGAGTTTCATCGAACGGTTGCGCAAGGCGGGTCTCTGACCTTGCGGTCCTGCCGACAGAACGAAAGTGTAAAAAGGGACATTCTACTTTTCGGTTTTGTTACCACCACTGGTGTGAGGCGTTCCCTGAAAAGTAGAATGTCCCCTTCTACGCAGCCCCAATTTGGACAAGGGTGTATGCGGGACAGAGAGAATCTATGGCCGGAGGGGACACGGACAGGAAGACCCGGTATGACGACTCATGGGGGTGAGGTAGGGAGGTCAATATGCCAAAAGTTCCGAAGAATGCGAAACAAGACAGACCCAGAAAAAGGGCTGTCCGATCCGGCACGGCCCATCTTGACAAGTTGATCGCTGAGGCAACAGTGGACTGTTATAACGAGTCCGAAGCGATCACTGGCATCTTCACGATGCTCGAAGAAAACCTGGCGGTTCCGTTTGCAGCGAAACTGCTGGGGGTAGAGGTTACAGTGGAGCGAATCGATTTGACCGAAGCCTATGAGATCGTGGCGGTCTGTCGGCGCGGCCGAGAAAGACTGCGGGTCCCTGTCATCGACTTACCGCTGCCTGAGCCTAAACCGAAAGGCACAGAATGGATCGATGCTTACCGCCGATGGGCTCGATGGAAATGACGATGCCCAGATGAGCGATCTTGAGCTATTGCTCTTTCAAAATTTCTGTAGTAAGAGAGTGTAACCGTCTTAACCGAAAACGATCCAAATCGGCCCAAGGTTTCCCAAGTTGGTTCTTGTAAGTGCTTGATTTATAGGTCTTTGAAAATGATCAGGCTGGGCGGTCACACACGCTCCAGGAGCCCATTTCTTCTTCGGTGATCCCGAGGATATAGAGGATATTCTTAAGCCGCGCCCGGCCCAGACTCATGCTTGCCGCCCGTTCAAGTCGTTCCTTTGCATTGTAAGCAATGCCCAGACCGGCCTGGCCCAGCATTAAAACATCATTGGCTCCGTCCCCGATGGCAACGGTTTGATCGAGAAGCACTCCTTCTTCGCTCGAGACGAGGTTCACGATCTTTGCCTTGTAAGCATTATCCACAATCTTCCCAAGGACTCTTCCGGTAAGAGCACCCTTTTTGATCTCCAGTTGATTGGCAAAAGCAAAATCCAGCCCCAGCTTCTCTTTCAGATAATCGGTAAAGTAGTTGAACCCTCCGCTTACGACGCCAAGCTTATAGCCTAACTGTTTGAGGGTCGATACCAGTTCTTCGGCTCCTTCGGAAAGCTTCATTTCGTTCCTGATCTTTTCGAGCTCCGTAACCTTTAATCCCTTGAGAAGGGCCACCCGTTGAAGGACGGCCTCTTCAAAATCGAGGTCTCCCCTTCTGGTCTTTTCCGTGATCCGGGAAACCTCTTTGAATACGCCGGCCCTTCGGGCCATCTCATCGATGATTTCCATTTGAATCAAGGTACTATCCATATCGAAAAAGACGAGGCGCTTGTTCTTGCGATAGGCCTCCATCTTCTGCAGTGCCAGATCGACATTGAGCTCATGGCTTTTAGCGAGAACCCTTTCCTTCAGGTGAGTAAGGTTCGGGACTGCGTTGACATTGATCGTCATTTCCACGCAACTGGCACAGTGCCGGGTCAGATTCGTGATCGTTTCAATGTTGGCATTTTCCTCTCCAAGGATATTCGAGAACTCCGCGAGGGCCCGGGTGTCCCCAAAATAGGTGAGGACGAAGAGGTTCTTATTGTTTCTAGCCTTCATCTCTTTTTCCGAGAAGAGGCGGAAGTTAAGAGTGAGGCGAAGCCGGCTCGCCTCGAAGAGAAGATCTTTCAAAACGCCGTCTTTGGATTGCTTCGCATCGCTCATGTCGAGGAGGAAGGAAAGACCGAGAAAATCCTGCAGCGACGCCTGTTCAATATCGACGACTTCTACATGATTATCGACTAAAATCTTGCTGAAAGCCGCCGTGATTCCCGGCTGATCGGGGCCGGATACCGTTACCATCACAAAATCCTTTTGATCGTCCATGTTTGTCCTTCTTAGTAAAATGAATTTCTCTTATCAATTTAGCTCTTTGAAGTTTCCAACAAGCACAGGCACATTTTATTAACAGTCCCAAAATAGTCTATGCATTGACGCTGTCGACAGAAGGATTCATAACCCCACCTAACCTCCCCTTACCTCAAGGGGAGGCATATACCCCCTCTTGAGTTAAGAGGGGGGAGGGGGAGTTATTCCTTATCGATTGCAATCGTAAGTTCATTACGGGTGTCCATTCTATTATGAGACCGTTAACAATTTCGGAGCTTAACCGAAGGCTGAAGCCTTGCCTACAGACTGTCTAAATTCGTCATTCCTGCGAAAGCAGGAATCCAGTTCTTTTCTTGCAGGTTCTGGATTCCCGTCTTCACGGGAATGACATAATAAAGACCTTTCCAAGAAATTGAAATATTACAGCTCTACCTAATTGTATTCAGGAAGAGGACCCTTGTCAAACCCATGGACGATGCGGCCGGTTCTTGTCCTATTGCCACGCCTATGATATGCTGCTCTTATGTCAGCGACGTGGGATACGATTGTTGTAGGAGCGGGTGTTGGAGGTCTGACCGCCGCTGCAAAGCTCGTCAGGTCAGGCCTCCGTGTTCTGGTTCTCGATCGAAATCCCCATCCCGGCGGGACGGCGTATATCTACCGCAGGAAGGGATTTGCCTTTCCCATGGGTCCTCTCGGCTTCAGCAATCCTTCCTTCATCCAGGAAATCTTAATGGCCATCGGGCAAGGGGATGACTTTGAACTCCACCCCGTCCACTACAGGATCAGGGCATTCGATCTCGACGTCCCTCTATCGCTGCCCTTCTCGGAAATGGCGCGAGAGCTGGCGAAACATTTTCCTGAAGATGCCCAGGGTGTAAAACAGTTCTTTGACGATATGGAGCGGGAAATCTCGATTCGAGATGGCTCCGGGAACCACGTTAGGAGGCCGGGCTGGTCCCAGCTTTCGGAAATATCCGCGGAGACGTATCTTCGCTGCCTGGTCCATGATTGGAGGCTCCGCCGGATTCTGGGAAGCCAGGGAACGAGGGAGCCTTACAGCGGTCTCCCTCTCCTCGCTGCCATGTGGAACCTCATCGGCAGGGAAGGAATCTGGTATCCGGTGGGAGGCATGAAATCATTCTGTGAGAGACTGGTGCAAGCAGTGACAGAACCCCATGAGAGTAGACCGAGAGACAGGTCCCCGGGAAAGAAAGGCGGGATCGGAGAAATCCGTTTGGGAACAGAGGTAGCAAGGGTCCGTGTGGAAAAGGGAGAAGCCCGTGGCGTAACCCTCAAAGACGGTACGAAGATCGACTCAGCCTCCGTCATTTCGAATGCGGATTTCAAGACGACCTTTCTCAATCTGATGGGACCTGAAGAAGTACCCGGTGAATGGTATCGCGCCATCTCCAACACCAGGCAGACCGGATCCGTTTTTCAGGTCTGTCTCGGCGTCGATGCGAGTCACGTTGACTTATCAGCATTTCGAGAGGCGGGCAGGCTGATCTACAGGCGTAACCAGACGGAGCCCCGGCAGAACGAAGATATCAACTGGGACGCTCTGGAAATCGATCCCGATGCCCTTGCCAGCCAGGAACTGGAGGTAAGCCTCTGGAGTGCAGAAGATGAGGTGCTCTCGCCGGAGGGAGGCGTGGTGGTCGTCATCCGGACGGAGGCAAATCATCCCCATTTTGCAAAATATCGGTCGGCGCGAAAAGGGAGAATTCCTTCCTACCGGGAATACAAGCATCGCCTTGCTCACAGGCTTATCCGCGAAATAGCCCAGCTTATACCCGGCTTGGAGGATTCAATTCTGGTCATGGATGTGGCGACGCCCCTTACCTTCGAGGATCAGGGAGGAAGAAGCGCCGGAGCGGTGGCGGGGTGGTCCTGGGATTATGAAGACTTCCACGATGACCGGCCCCGGGAACTCATTCTTAGTCCTATCAAAGGCCTCTATATGGCTGGCTATCAGGCCTTCTCGGCTCTCTTTATGGGAGGCGTGCCAACAGCCATGATGAGTGGACTCCGCGCAGCCGAAGCCATGCTTCAAGGGGCTGGCCCAGCTCAGGAGATCCTGGTTCCCATTTCTCTCTCAAAGCAGGCCTCTGGTAAAGCAGCGAAATCCAGACCTTCATAGAATCTTTCGATCTTGACCGATAGTTCTTGAATCTTTCTGTACAGGGATTTCGGAAGGCGAAGGGTTGTGCGAGCCACTTCATCTTCATACAGGTTATGTCTCAGATAAGAAGGTTCCTTTTCACCGAACCAGATCTCCGCTTCCCATGATCTCTGGTTAAATGATTTCGTCCCGAAATCCTTTTCGGTAAGTCCAACGGTCTCTCCTTCCGAAACGAAGGCTAAAAGCCCGTGGTTCGAATAGGAGCGGCGCGAAAGATTCGCGTACATGCACATGAACTCTCCGCCAAAGGCCACGGAGCGAATCGAAAACGTAAACCCGTCCGTCTGGCTTGGAATCAACTCCTGAAGAAGATAAGGCCGGGACGAAAGACCGGGACTTCTCAAGACTCCCGGGTCGGTGATGATTTGAAGACCTCTTCCTCCTCTTCCCAGGCGGCGCTTCAAAACGGTTTGCCCGTTTTGTTCAAGGAACCTTAGCGCTTCAGACAGGTCTCGGGGATCGAAAATTATCGTCTCAGGCATCGGTGCAATCGACTTGATCAACTGGTATTGAACCCATTTGTCTTCAAGCCTCAGTCCTGGGTGAAAGGTGGTTGGAAACGGCCCCTCTCCATCCATCCAGATCTTGAATGGTTTCAGGCTCTCGATGAAAGGAAGGGAATGGAGGTAGTCCTTAAACGGTCTTCCGTAGACCCTGAGCGAAGTCCCTTCAATCCTTTTAAAGATATCTGACGGCTCTCCGTAATGAACCAGATGGGTAAGATGATATTCCTGGGCTCCGCCTGGAAGCCCCACGTTCATCTCAATCACATAAGGCTTTGGCTCTTTCGTAACCAGAAAATCGATCCCGAGATACATAATTAAGGGTGGCGTCTGTGATGGAAAAGTGGCTCCCTCCTCTTTCAGGAGGGAGCCTGAGACAAGCTTTAGCAGGATGCTTTGCACTTGCAGGTTGTGGACAGCTTCTTAGGGACCTTCCGAATCGTCATCAGGCTCACCTCCTTTCAACACCCCTCTCGCATAACATTGAAAGAGATCCGGCTGGTACAGATCTCCATAAGTTCTTGCCCGGTAACGACATCCGCCTCTGCAGGTCTCGATCTCCGCACAGTCACAGCTTAACTCGTTCAATGCGATTCGCGGAAGTCGGTCCCAGCAAACCCTCAACCCGTCTTCGATGGATCCCACAGGCTCCTCACTGAAGAGCCCGCACTTGGCGATCATGCCATTTGCCATTATAGCACAAAGATGGACTCCGCAAGTAGCATTTTCCCCCGAGCTGTGTAACCCCCCTCCATACCCGTACTCGAGGAACCTGCCTGCTTCAGACGGCCAAACCCATAAGTCCCGATTCTCTTTCAGCCGGCCCTCCACGCATGGAAGGTCCACATTCCATTCTTCTATACCCCTGGACTGGATCAGGGCCGCCAACTCATCGAATTCCCGAAGGTTTCGGCGATGTATCATCGTGGCAATGGAGACCCGGGTATCAGCCTCCTGAAGGTAATCCATCGCCCGAATCGTTTTATCGAAGGCTTCCTTGCCCCGGATCGCTTCATGCCCTTCTTTCATCCCATCAAGGCTGATCTGAACCTCGTGGACCTTCAATCGCTTCACTGTTTCTCTGGTGATCAAGGTACCATTCGAGAGGAGGACGGATCGGAAAACATAGTCTCTCAAGATTCCGTTGACCCCCCAGAATTCAGGATGAAGCAGTGGTTCCCCGCCGGACAGAAGTAACCTCAGTCCTTGAATCTCCTCAAATTCTTTCAACACCCTTTCTATCTTGTCGAAAGAAAGATCCCGATGAAGACCGTTTCCAAGATAGCAATGCCGGCACCGGAGGTTGCAGCGATCCGTGATCTGGAGTTCAAGATACCGGAGGGAAGGGATCGGGGAGGGCGGAACGATGCTCTTCCTCGGAATCGGAATTCCGGAAACAGTGATGAGATTTTCCGACTGGCAGTACTGGATAAACTCAGCGTCTTCCTTTCGCAAGGGAGGAGATTCCCCGCGGGAGCATGCCACAAGGAACTGATAGGCATCGTCGCTCAGTTCGTAGAGCTCATCGCTTTGGATATCGTAAAGGTAAGGCTCCTCGAGCCGCTTCAGGGCACAGTGAGGAGCCAGGACGTAAAAACCATTCTCAGATCGCATCGTTGATCTGCTGGGGCGTAACAATCCCTTTTTTGAGGAGCCCTTTCAAAATCTTGTACGCTCCGCACTCCAGGTCTTTATCCGATTCTTTGTAGAAGTCACAGCGTTTGCAGATGAGATCAATCAAATCCTCTTTCGCAAGGACCATTGTTCTGCCTCCTTTCAAATTCAAACATAACTTCCGATATGGCCAGGGTCAACCCACGAGTCTCCGTATTCGGTTCTACTTAATCAACCGCCGGCGCATCTTTCGGACTGCCAGCGGGAAAAAGATCAGGCTGAAGAGGACGAGATATCCAAGCCCCCAGAGCGCTGTGGGGCGAAGCCTTCCGAGACATAGATCCCGCGTCAGATTGACGAGATGGGTCAAGGGGAAAATGAGAGCAACGTGCTGGCTCCATCGAGGGAAATTCTCCAGGGGGAAGAAAGTACCACTGAGCAAGAACATCGGGGTGACGAACAGAAACACCGGTAAGTTGAACATTTCTATATTCTTCACGATCCCGGTAAAAAACATCCCGATCGAGCCGAAGGCAAGACCTCCCAGAAGGGCAAGAGGGAGTGTCAAAAGTCCCTCGGGATAATGAATCAGTCCGAAGCAGCTGATCACAGCCAACATGATCAGCGTGGCAATCACCGATTTCGTCGCTCCCCAAATGATCTCTCCGGTGATGACATCTTCGAGGGAAAGGGGAGTGGCCATCATGGCATCGAAGGTCTTCTGATAGTACATTCTGACAAAGGAGGCGTACGTCGTCTCAAAAAAGGAGTTGTTCATCATGCTCACTGCGATCAGGGCCGGAGCAATAAAACGGACATACGACATCTCCGTTCCCTGGTAGCGAAGGCTCCCAACCAGGCCACTCAGGCCTATTCCAAAGGCCAGAAGATAGAAGAGAGGCTCAAGAAAAGGGGGAAGGAAGATCACCTTCCAGCCTTTCTGGTAAACCTTAAGATTCCTCTGCCAGACACGGAGGAATCGCCGTGACACACTCATTTCCGACATTCCTTTCATTCTCTCAGATCCCTTCCAGTCAATTTCAAGAAGACGTCCTCGAGGGTTGCCATTCGGATTGTGCAACCGGCTTTGCAGAAATCTCTTGTGATCTTCAGGTATAAATCATCCCTTCTATCACAGTAGATGACCAGTCGATGCCCGAGATCCTCGTAAGCAAGGTTCTGGGACTGGACGTAGGACCGGAGCTCCCGAGCAGGCTGGGCAACCTCGATCACGTCTCGTCCCACGTGTTTCCGGATCAGGCTGTCAGGCTTTCCTTCTTCAAGGATAAGTCCATGATCGATGATGATGAGCCGGTCACATAAGCGCGCTGCCTCTTCCATATAGTGGGTGGTCAGTAGAACGGAAATCCCTTTGGCCCGAAGGTCTTCAAGCCTTTCCCAGACCTGGTGACGGGACTGGGGGTCGAGTCCGGTGGTCGGTTCATCGAGAATGAGAAGATCGGGCTTGTTGATCAGGGCACGCGCTAACACCAGCCGTCTCATCATGCCGCCGGAGAGCTCCGTTACCTGGGCGCCTTTGCGGGAGTCGAGGGCGAAGAATTCGAGGAGTTCGAGAGCTTTGTCCCGGGCCTCTTTTTTAGGAATATCGAAGTAACGGGCAAACACCTCCAGGTTTTCCAGTACGGTCAGATCCGGATCGAGACTGTTATCCTGCTGGCAGACACCAATCCGTGCCTTGATCTGCCGCCAATCCCTCGAAATATCGAGCCCGAAGACCTTGAGGCTTCCTCCGGTCATGGGTAAAAAGCCGTAGACCATTCGGACCGTCGTGGTCTTGCCAGCGCCATTGGGCCCGAGGATCCCAAAGCACTCCCCTGAAGAAACGTTGAAGGAGATATGATTGACAGCGACAAACTCTCCATATTTCTTCACCACATTTCCGGCTTCAACGATATACTGCATATCACCTGATCTCCGATTTCCAAGGTCTTTCGAATCCGGTCCAATATCCATCATACTACCATTCAAAGGCGGTTGCCATATCAAAAGACTCTTTCTGCATAGTGCGCTCTTCCAGTAGCCTTCCGCGAGGTAAATGTAGGGTGGGCATTGTCCACCAGGACGAAAAGATAACGTGACTAAGAGCTTATCCTTAAATAGCTTCCCCCCCTTTCGTAAAGGGGGGCGAGGGGGGATTTAATACAGCCACATCGGGGAAATCCCCCTAAATCCCCCTTTTTCAAAGAGGGACTTTGTCAAGCGGAATTATTTGCGGATAAGTTCTAAGAGAAATCAGAGATCGCATTGCGCAAAGCGTAAACAACAGGAACCCAGAGGCGTACGTTCTTTTGTTTACGGAAGAGCTCAAAAAGATTAGAATGAAAGCACGGGGTTTTGAAAGTTCCTCTGAGAGGAGACGAGCCTGATGACAAAGGAAAGACTTAATCTTGCAGGTTGGCTCTCTATCACCAGTGCCCTTTTTGCAATCCCATCTCTTGCCATGTACCTGTTTTTGGGCACGATCGTGGGGCCAGGTGCAAAGCTCGCCCAGGCCATATTGACCATCGTTAGTCTTGGATTATTCCTTTATATCGTCACATCTTTCAGGAAGTTGCTGAACTCTCGATTCCGATTTCATGACGTTGACATCTACATCTCATTGCTGATATGGGTAAACGTTGCGTTGTCCCTCTTTAGCCTCTTGGCATTGGAGAGCACGCTCCTGGATTGGGGAATGAATATTCTCTCCACAGTCGGCTTGATTGTTCAAGGGATTATTTTGATCATGTTTGCTACAAGGCTCTTACGCCTTCCTTATAATCTTCATTCTCTTCTGAAGCCATATTCCTACGTCTCCATCGTGAGTGGAATCTGTGCCATTACGATCATTCTATTCTGGGCAGCGATTATTGCAGGGGCGGTTGCGGATGCCATCCTTGGGATCATTTTCTTCCGAGCCGCCGAGCAACCCATTTCGACCCCAGAAACCGGAAGACCCGAAATCGGGCCATCCCCAGAAGGGAATCTTGATGGAAGAAAAAACTAAACTGGGAATCAGTACCTGCTTGTTAGGGGAAAAAGTCCGGTATGACGGTGGGCACAAGCTCGACCGGTTTCTAACCGAAACTCTCGGCCGGTATGTGGAGTATGTCCCCGTCTGCCCGGAGGTGGAATGCGGTCTTCCTATCCCAAGGGAATCGATGCACCTGGAAGGAGATCCTGATTCGCCTCGATTAGTTACAATCCGGAGCAAACAGGACATGACAGATCAAATGGTCCAGTGGGCACTGAAGCGTGTGCTCGAGCTTGAGAAAGAAGACCTTTGCGGCTTCATTTTCAAGAGCGATTCGCCCAGCAGCGGAATGGAGCGGGTTAGAGTCTATAATGAAAAAGGGATGCCGGTGAAGAAGGGCATCGGGATGTTTGCCCGAGTCTTCATGGAGCACTTTCCACTTCTTCCTGTCGAAGACGAAGGACGGCTCTATGACCCAGAACTCCGCGAAAATTTCATCGAACGGATTTTCGCTCTAAAGAGGTGGCGTCAGGTTCTCGCTGAAAAGCAGAGCCGGGGCAACCTGGTTGGTTTCCACACGAGGCACAAACTGCTGATCCTTTCTCACAGTCCGAAACATTATCAGGAGATAGGGAAGCTTGTGGCCAGGTCAAAGGAGCTTCCGTTGAAAGAGCTTTACAAGAAATACCAGACCCTTCTGATGGAATCCCTCGGACCTAAGACAACTCCCAAGAAGAACGCCAATGTCCTCCTGCATATGATGGGCTATTTCAGAGAACAACTGTCACCCGATGAAAAAAAAGAGCTATTGGAGGTGATCGAAAACTATCGGTTGGAGTATATTCCCCTGATCGTTCCGGTGACGCTCATCAATCATTACGTTCGCAAGTACGACCAGCCTTACCTGAAACAGCAGGTTTATCTCAATCCGCACCCTCTAGAACTGCAGTTAAGGAACCACGCCTGATACGAGCCTCGGTCCAGAGACCGGTTCTTCATGACAGCGAACCATCTCGACAAATCGACCGACTTATGGTAGGATTCTTTAAAGAATTATGGCTGACCGGGGCAAGCCTCATAGCCGCTACCGGCCGGAATGAATGCCGTGCCCGAATTTGAAATCATCGGGGACATTGATGACATCGAAATCATCGCGACAGGCAGAGGCATTCGAATCCTGCCCCTGTTGCGAAAGCAGTATGGCCTGTCCAGGTGGAGAAAAATGAAAGGCGTGACCACGGTAGTCTTATTAGACGGTTCGATACGGCGAGCCGAGGTTCATTGGTTTGAGGCCCATGGTATCGGCAAAAAGAAGATGCGGATCAAACGTTTTCTGGACTAACCCCCATGAAAAAGCGCCGAAGCACAAAACGCCAGTTTGTTATTTGCATTCGTAGTGAGGACCCGGATTTGTTGACTCCACGCATGATTTATGAGGTCCTGCCAGACGAAAATGCGGCCAAGTCTCATTACCTTCGTGTGGTCGACAACGAGGGTGAAGATTATCTTTACCCCGCTGACTATTTTACCTTGATTGATTTTCCACGTGCTATAGAGGATGCCATAGCCCCGACCCTGCCGACATCATCACGGACTAGGTCCGCTGGAGTCCGACTGCGTCCCAAAGTGACGCATCGTTCTGCTTGACCCTTTACGTTCAAGATTGACTCACGATATTCCCAACCGCTTTATCGATATCCGGATATTCAAAAACGAAGCCATTTTCCAGAAGGCGGCGGGGAATCACCCTCTGTCCATCGAGGATGACCGACCCGAATTCGCCTAAAACCAGCTTTACCATAAATCCGGGGGCCGGGAGAAAAGATGGGCGGTGAAGAGCTTTTCCGAGGGCTTTCGCCAGATCCTTGTTTCGGACTGGATTTGGAGAGCACAGGTTTACAGGGCCCGAAATTCCCGGGTGCCTGATCAGAAAAACAAAGGCCTCCGCGAGATCCTTGACGTGGACCCAGGAAAACCACTGATGGCCGTCTCCGATGGGCCCACCAATAAACTTCTTGAAAAGGGGAACCATCTGACCGAGGGCTCCCCCCTTCTCGCCCAGTACAATGCCGAATCGTGTGATCACGACGCGGGCTCCTTTTTCCATCGCTTTACGAGCTTCTCCCTCCCATTCGACAGCGATTCGGGCGAGAAAATCGTTTCCCGGAGGAGCGTTCTCGTCAAGTTCCTGGTCTCCGCAAAAACCATAGTATCCGACAGCAGAGGTGCTAAAGACCGTGAAAGTCTTCCCCGGAGAAGGGTTGATGCCTTCAACGATATTTCGGGTGGTGTTCACCCGACTCTCCCGGATTGCCTTTTTATGCTCCTCGGTCCATTTGCTGAAGATGGACGCCCCGGCGAGGTTGATGACGGCGTCGTGATCTCTGATAGCGTCCTGCCAGGGACCCTTCTGTGTCGGATCTCCTTGCAGATAGTTTATTCCAGGGCGGGCCTTCTCTGATCCCCCGCGGGACCGGGTTAGTATGGTCACCTGGTGCCCGTCCTGAATCAAACGTGAGGTTAGTTGTGTCCCAACGAAACCCGTCCCGCCGGTGATCAGGATTTTCATTTGATCCATCCCTCTGAAAGTTTCCGAAAAGAGAATCCCAGTCAGCCCAAGATCCCCGCTATTTGGTCTTGGACCCAATGAGGGGCAGTATCTTGTTAATCTTGAAATAGACGAGAAATCTCAGTCCCTTCTTGTAACCCTTATCTACCGGGCAGACTTCTCTTCGTCGAATGCTGTTGATTAATTCACTATCCTTCTCTTCCTTGATCTTTGTGAGATAAAGCCTCTTTCCGACGTATTTATCGCCCGCCTCCATAAAAAGATAAGCGGCATGGGGATTGGATTCCAGGTTCTTGTGCATCAACCGGTCAGCCATGATAAAGGCCACCGTTTTTTCGTTGATGAAGTGAGGCCTCGCGTAGACTGCTACGCCTACCTTTCCCTTCCCATCCGAGGTGGCAATCACTCCCCTCCCTTTCTTTTTTTCAAAGTATTGACTCAGTGTCATCTCGATCCCTCCATCGTCATTAAAGGTTTAGCGCATCACCATCGACAAAAGAGTGTCGATGTCTGGTCGTGTATTTCGCCGTAAGGCAGGCCACTGTGCCTGCCCTGAACCAGCACGGTTCGGGGCCTGCCTGACTCGGGCTGACCCTGTAGAAAAAATATTTCCAAAATGGGGGTTAGATTCTTAGACAAAAAGTCTGAGAATTTGTCTCTAACACTCTCAGATGTATTCCCAAAGAAATCTCTCCTCCCCTCGTGGGAGGAGATTAAGAGGAGGGGGGACCGAAATGATGCTGTCCACCCCCACCCTGACCCTCCCCCATCGAAGGGGGAGGGAACAAAATTGGGGAATATCAAATATGTTTGGTTAGCTTTTCCCGGCAAGGTCCTGATCCCCGTTAGCCCGTAAGCGTAGCTAAGTAGGAGGACCCGAGTTTCTCAACATGATCTTTGATATTTTCAAAAGTGTTCAAGTGGTTTTCTTCGTCCCCGAGGAGTTCTTCGAACAACTCCTTTGAGATCTGGTCTTTCTCGGCTGCACAAACGAGAGCGGACTCGTTGTACAGTTTGATGGCCTCTGACTCCAGGCCGATATCCGTGGTCAGCATTACGAGTATCTCCTGCCCCTTCTGAGCCTGGCCATCGGGCTTTGTGGTGGGCTCCCCGTGGAGAAATAAAATCCTATCAGCCAACTTCTCCGCATGCTTCATCTCGGCAATGGCGGTCTCCTTCAGCTTCGACGCCAGCTTCCCAAAATCCTGATCCTCCAGTTCATAGTGGTGGACCATATACTGGGAGATTGCTCCCAACTCCCTCGCGCGCGCCTGATTCAACAATTCGATCACCCTTTTGCTCATAGATCCTCCTTTCAAAAATGTTTCGATTTCTGACTTATTCCGGTACCCGGAGTTCAGACGGTCATTTAGTAGTCCCAACAAAGGTGGGGCTCACCTTCCTCCTTCCTGTCACGGGAGGGTAGCCCACATCGGGAACGACGCCAGCCGTAAAAATTCTATTATATCTCCTGAAGCCAAAAAAAGGAATGGGGTGAAGGCTGTATTTTCTCACTAAAAATCATGTATTTTAGGCCCGGCCCTCGTTTTTCATGAGAGCGTTCATCTGCTTCACGTACCCATCTGCGTCAAATTTCCTTTTCAGGCCCTTGTCATTCATGTATCTGACATTGCCAAAAATGGACCGCTCTCCCCAGGGGCGGTCATGTTTTCCAAAGCACCAGGCCACACCGGTAAACCCGTTGGGGTCCCTCCCGTCCAGTTCATATTTGTTGTTCAAGTAGAGGGCGTTTTGAAAAGCTTCTTCTGGGGTCCTGCTCCATTCGAGGATTTTCTTCCCCCAGTACATCCGCATGTAGCCGTGCATCTTTCCCGTGAGCACCATTTCCTGCTGAGCGGCATTCCAGTAAGGATCGTGGGTCTCCCTCCTTCCGAGCTCTTGGACTTTGTAGACATAGGAACGTTTGTCTCGCTGGTGCGCGCTTAAGGTTTTCCTGGCCCATTGGGGAATCCCTTCGAAGGAGTCATATTTCTCGTTATAATAAACAAAATTCATGCTGAGCTCTCTTCTCACGATCAATTCTTCGAGAAAAGCCTCTGCCCCGGGACTATTGGTCTCTAATGCTTTCAAGGCAATGTAGAGCGGTGAGATCTGTCCGAAATGGAGGTAGGGGCTCATGTTCGAAAGATAATCGAGAGTGGGATCATTTCTAAGCTCCGGGTAACGGTCGAGTTTCTCTTCCAGGAAGACCTCAAGGTGCCTTTGTGCCTCTTCTGTTCCGCCGCGAAACGATCCGACCTTCTTCACACTTCGGTCAATGCGAAGCTTCGAAATAGCTCTCCCGATATCATCGAGATCGAAGGACTCAAAATCAAGAGAGAGGGAGTCTGCCCCCGGATCGTTTTCTTTCAAAGGGGCCAGAAAATATTTGAGCTTTCTGTGGATCTTTGACCGGATGGTGGCAGCGGCGTATTCCTCCTTAGGGGACGCCTCTTCAACGGGAACGATCACATCGGTCTCCACCTGGATCAAGGGACAATTCAACCGCCCCGCCGCGTAATCTCTCCACTCTTTCTGAATCTTCAGATAGCCCCGGTCAACGACAACGAGAGAAGCCTCCCTGGCCAATTGCAACACGCCCCGTTCGGGAGACTGATGCCGGATGATCATCCCGATGCCTCTTCCTTCGAGAGACCGATTCACCTCCCTCAGACCTTCCAGCATGAAATGGTAGTGCCGTTCGTTTGCTTCCGGAAAATGGTCAGTGATTCCAAAGAATACGACAACGGGTTGATAGACTTCGTTGGCCTTCCGGATGGCATATTCCAATGCATGATTACATTCCGTCCTCTGAGAAGCCTGCATCCAGTAGAGAACGAACCTTCCCCTTTTCATCTCCTTGTTGTTAAGGACCTTCACCCTTTCTTTCTGAATCATTTTGTCCCTCCCTCCCCATTTTACCACAGTGGCTTCCCAGGATACAGGATTTCGGAATGGGGAAAGGTGCATTGACTCCTGGGCTGGGCTTGGATATAGTGGTTAGCGAGTGGAGGAAACGAGATGGAAACCCGTATGGAACGAATTGAAAAGGATATTGAAGCGATCGCTTCATTCACGGCAACGCCGGGCAACGGAATCACGCGGGTTACCTTTTCAGAAGAGTATATCCGGGCACGGTCTTACATCATCGAGGAGCTGAACAGGATTGAAGCCACGATCTCCGCAACTCTGGGAGGAAACGTGCGGGGACGTCTCGAAGGAACCGAAAAAGGGACGCCATGCGTGATGATGGGATCTCATCTTGATAGCGTCCTTCATGGAGGAAAATATGACGGTGTGGCAGGTGTGGTATCCGCCCTGGAAGCAGCTCGGGTGATCGTTGAGGAAGAGATCCCTCATCACCATCCCATCGATGTCGTGGTCTTTGCCGAGGAAGAAGGTTCCAGGTTTGGCTCGGGCCTCATCGGGAGCCGTGCCTGGACAGGGCAGCTCAGCCTGGATGATCTTTCCCATCTCAAGGACAAAGGCGGGATGAGTTACCTGGAGGCCATGGAGCGGAGCGGTATTCTCACAGATGATCCTTCCGTATTAGAGGGCGAAGATGTAAAAGCCATGATTGAGCTTCACATTGAACAGGGCGTCGTCCTCGAAAAGAGAGGACTCCAGATCGGCCTGGTGGAGGGAATTGCCGGCATCAGACAATTCCTCGTAACGATCCACGGAGTATCCAATCACGCCGGCGGAACACCGATGGGGCTTCGCAGCGATGCTCTCCAGGGAGCGGTGAGGATTATTGCAGAAACGGAGGAAATCGTTGCCCATACCGTGGGCGATCCCACCGTCGCCACCGTCGGGTTCGTTATTTGTGAACCTGGTCAATTCAACATCATTCCGGGAAAAGTTCAATTCCCGGTGGACATAAGGGACCCGGATTCACGGAGGCTCGATGAAACGGCGAAAAGAATCCTGGCTGCCGTCGAAAGGATATCCCTGCATCGTGGGCTCACTTTTGAAGTTACGCCGAAATCGGATATAGCGCCGGCTGCCCTTTCTCAGGAGGTCTCCTCCCTGATCGATAAAGTGGCCCGGAGGAAAGGAATCGAGCCATTGAGAATGACCAGCGGTGCCCTGCACGATTCCTCGATCATGGCAGGAATCACGAAGGTGGGGATGATCTTCGTCCCGAGTAAGGATGGAAGAAGTCATTGTCCGGAGGAATTCACGGAGATCAAGGACATTAAGCTGGGAGCAGATATTTTTCTCGATGCAATGGTTCAACTGTCATCCTGATGATCCTTCATCTTCTTCTGCCATGAGATCTTTCTCCGTCCCTTTGGAAGGGGACGGAGGGAGGGATTCAGAGGCTTCAGTTTTGCTTTTTCTCCGAAGCAACCTTTGTGGCGGGTACCTTCAATACCCCGTCTACGTCTTCCAGGTCGAGCCACCATTTCTCTTCCGGGTGAGGTT
>Ga0031655_10000550_pt1 | contig 23746 bp, 24 predicted proteins | sample FrelakmetHBP12HB_FD_55187 | JGI IMG/M metagenome (GOLD analysis project Ga0031655, IMG submission 55187) | Freshwater lake sediment microbial communities from the University of Notre Dame, USA, for methane emissions studies -HBP12 HB | ecosystem: Environmental > Aquatic > Freshwater > Lake >... | reverse complement strand
TCTGATCTTTGTTTGGGCCTGACTTCTTTTAATAGGCCAGCCAAGGCGTTCTTGGCATCGCCCACCAGCGGGATGTCGACGCGGACATTCTTGCCTATCTCAGCCGGATCGACATCCACGTGGATTATCTTGGCCATAGGAGCAAAGCTAGACACCTTTCCTGTGACCCGGTCGTCGAACCTGGCGCCTACGGCCAACATCAGGTCGGACTCCTGGATAGCATAGTTGGCGTACTTGGTCCCATGCATCCCCAACATGCCCAGAGATAGCGGATGATCCTCGGGAAAACACCCAATGCCCATGAGAGTCGTAGTAACTGGCGCATTGATCTTGACAGCCAGATCGAATAGTTCCCTGTGGGCGTTGGCGAACTTGACCCCTCCACCCACGTAGATTACAGGCCGCTCGGCTTCCATCAAGGCCTTGGCTGCCTTCTTGATCTGCATCTCGTGTGCTTTGAAGGATGGATGGTAGCCAGGCAGGTTCACTTCAGGCCAGCTAAATTCCATCTCCTCGACAGTGACATCTCTTGGAAGGTCGATTAGCACTGGACCAGGCCTGCCGCTCTTGGCTATGTAAAAGGCCTCTCGAAAGACGCGCGGTATGTCTTTGGCGCTACGAAGCAGGTAGTTGTGCTTTGTTATAGGAAGGGTGATGCCGGTTATGTCAGCCTCCTGAAAAGCGTCCTTGCCTATTAGGAAGGTGTTGACCTGACCGGTTATGGCCACCATTGGAACAGAGTCCATATATGCCGTAGCAATGCCCGTCACAAGGTTTGTGGCCCCCGGCCCGGAGGTGGCTATGCATACGCCTACCTTGCCCGTGGCTCTGGCATATCCGTCAGCCATGTGTGCAGCACCCTGCTCGTGGCGTACGAGAATGTGTCTAATGTCCGAGTGGTAGATGGCATCATAGAGGGGCAGAAGTACTCCGCCGGGAAGGCCGAACATTACATCAACCCCTTCTCTCTTCAGGCACTCCAGTACCGCCTGAGCCCCAGTCATTTTGTTAGGCGAGTCCTTAGGCAAGTTTTTCTTCCTCCTCAAGCTGCATCAGCCTATTAATCCCTTCGAGCACGGCCTCTACCGAGGCCATGATTATGTCAGCACCTGCTCCTCTTGCGGTTATCTTCCTGTCTGCTAAGGCCATTGTAACCCAAACCTCAACTAATGCGTTTGTTCCGCCAGTTATGGCATCCACGTGAAACTCTTCGAGACGTACGTCCGCCACGCCGCTAAGTGCCCTTTTCACGGCGTTCACGGCAGCATCCACTGGACCTACTCCTGTCCCAGCCTCCAGCTTCTCCAAGCCGTTTAGTTGCAGCTTTACTGAAGCCGTCGGCGTTACAGTGTTTCCAGCCACCACTGTTAGCTCTGATAGCTTTACCCTGGGCTCCTTCTGGATGGAGAGCACGAATTCGGCTATGGTCTGAAGGTCAGCGTCAGAGACTCTTTTGCCCTTGTCTCCCAGTTCCTTCACCCTTTCCACTATCTGGGCCAACTGGTCATCGGTAACGGCAACTCTAAACTCCTTGAGGGCCAGTTCCACTGAGGCTCGACCAGCGTGCTTCCCAAGGACTATGCGCCTCTTTCTACCTACCTGCTCGGGGTGCAGTGGCTCATAGGTAGAAGTGTCAGCCAAAAGCCCATGAACATGTATCCCTGCCTCGTGGGTGAAGGCGTTCTCCCCAACCAGGGCCTTGTTCGGAGCGACAGGTATTCCGGTCATGCGCGAGACCATCCTAGAAAGCTGGTACAGATCTTCGCACTTAATACCTGTCTTTATCTTGTAGAGTGATTCCAGGGTCATGACCACCTCCTCAAGGCTTGCGTTGCCAGCACGTTCGCCAATGCCGTTCACTGTCACATGTGCCTGGGCGGCTCCAGACCGAAGTGCAGCCACCGTGTTTGCTGTGGCCATCCCAAAGTCATTGTGGCAGTGTATGCTGATTGGGACACCTAGATTTGAGAGCTTGCCAAAAATGGCTGAGGTGACCTCTGGGACTAAGACTCCGACTGTGTCGCAGAAGCATAGCCGGTCTGCGCCCGCATCTATCCCGGCAAGATAGATTTTGGTCAAGAAGTCCAAGTCTGCGCGACTTGCATCCTCTCCGCTCAGCTCCACAACTAGTCCGTGGTCCTTAGCATATTCAGTGACCTCAATTGCTTTTTCAACGACGGTTTTTCTGTCAGACTTGAGCTTGCGCTCAATGTGCAGATCGGAGACAGGGACGACCAGGTGGATAGAATCCACATCGCACGAAAGTGCCAGATCAACGTCGGAAGTCAGAACCCGGACAAAGCTGCAGATCTCAGCGTTTAAGCCAGAATCGGCAACTGCCTTCATGGATTTCCTCTCCCCCTCAGAGGTTATGGCCGATCCGGCCTCGATGACATGGACGCCCAGAGCGTCCAAGCTCCTGGCAATGGCCAGCTTCTCATCCGTGACAAGGGAGACCCCAGGGGTCTGTTCGCCGTCGCGGAGCGTTGTGTCGAGAAAACGAATTTTACCTGATAAAGCGATCCCACGCATTCATATCCATCACCGTCGGCTTCTTACAGAGCCGGTTCAGGTTTGTAGATCTTAATGATTGATAAAGCTAACGACGCCTGCTGACAGCACGCTTGCTCTTAAGCGACGCTCTTGAGTTCATTCTCGGCGACTTTCGCTAAGGAAAAGCTTTATCTCATTTTATGGGCCATCAATTAAGTCCAGTTTCATGGAGTATAAATAATGGTTTCGGAGAAATCTGAAGCGATCGGGGTCGCGGAGCTTTTGCTCACAGCGGATATCTACAATAGATCGGAGAAGCTGACGGAGGATGATCTGCCTCCGGAGATCAGAAAGCATTACTTCGACTTGTCCACAAAGAGCGTCAAGCGACCGATCTACGTCAGCTGCTCAGACGTGCAGAAGATCTACGGGATCGAGAACATCAAGGGCGTCATAAAAAGCATGCCCTTCGTGGACCTTGAAGAGTTCGGATCGCAGCTTAAGCTTACCGTCTTCGAGATGGGGGTTAAGTGGTTCGCCAACCAGGATACTCTGGATAGGATGAAATCAAACCCGACTCTAGCTTACTTTTTCGAGAACTACAACTCCCTAAAAGTCAGCTATGCTGATGCCAGGAAGGGGAACTGTCCCCTCCGAGCCGACAGAGAATGGATCGAGGCGAAGATCAAAGAGCTGTGCACCGACGTAAAGGAGGCAGAGGATCTCCTCAGGTTGGTCCAGATTAAGGCACCTGAGGACGTCAGAGACAGCCTCGACGAACTGGTTCTCAATGATGAGCAGAAGGCGGAGGTCGAGAAGACCGCCAAGGCCATAGCGTACAGGAGCTACCTCAAAGAGGTGGCGCTCTATGAAATAGGCAAGCTCCTCTTCATTGGGCCCCCTGGCACGGGGAAAACCTCGACTGCTCGAGCGATCTCCAAGTGGCTCTGCCTTCCCATCATGGAGGTGAAACTGTCCATGATAACCAGCCAGTACCTGGGCGAGACCTCCAAGAACATAGACAGGGCCTTTGATCTGGCCAAAAAGCTCAGCCCGTGTATCCTTTTCATAGACGAGTTCGACTTCGTAGCTAGGACCCGGACCTCTGAAGACCACGGAGCGATAAAGCGTGCCGTAAATACTCTGCTCAAGGCCATAGACGAGATCAGCCTGGTAGAGGACGGAGTCCTTCTGATAGCCGCGACCAACCATCCCCAGCTTCTGGATTATGCGGCTTGGAGAAGATTCGACAAAGTCCTGAAATTCCCACTGCCGGACGCCGAGATGAGAAGGTGTATCCTCGACAAGGTCTTCTCCAGGATCGATGCCGACGTGGATACCTATGAGCTGGCAGAGCTGACCGATGGATACTCCGGATCGGATCTGCGGCTTGTAATCCGGGAAGCTGTGCTTGACGCTCTCTTAGAGGATAGGAAGAAGATCAACCAGGATGATCTCTTGAGATCAATAGAGGATTTTGGCAGGAGGATCTCCGACTACAAACGGAGCATTGCAGCATGAAGCTGACCCTCTTGGGAACCGGCGATGCCATTGGCACGCCCAAGATCGGGTGCAAGTGTCCTGCCTGCATGGATGCCCTTGCCGGCGGCCCCTCAAGGCGGATGAGGTTCTCCATCCTGGTTGAGTCTGATGGTGGAGGCAGGGTTCTGATAGACTCTAGCCCAGATTTACGATGGCAACTGCTAAAGAAAGACATCAGCAAAGTCGATGCCGTTATTTGGACTCATGCCCATTACGATCATTATGCAGGTTTTGGCGACTTCTACAGGGTCCAGAGCCATGTGGATGTCTACGCCCTAAAGAGCACAATGGATTACATATTGAACTACCTTTACTTTATGAAGCCTTTACGCCATGATGCATTGGCGTACGAGCCCTTCGACCTAACCGGACTGGAGTTCACATTATTCAAAGTGAATCATCCTCCTACAGAGACTGTGGGGGTGCTGATTCGGGAGGGACACAAGAGAGCGGTCATCACCAGCGATACCAACCTGCAGATTCCTGAAGAAAGCTTTGATCTCATGAAGAATGCAGACCTGATGCTCGCGGACGCCATAATGCCACCAGGCTACAGCATCAACAAGCACATGAACGCAGAAGAGGCTATAAGCTTGACCAGGAGCCTAGGAGCAAGGGATGTTAAGCTCACTCACCTTAGCCATCTTTATCCACCACATCAGGCTGCCTTAAAGAAGTGGCCATTGGGCCATGACATGATGGAGATCGTGCTGTGAAGGAGCGGTGTCTTACTGAGCATGTGCACAATTTTGTAACTGTGTTTTCATTTTTACTTATCTTCGTCATGTTCTTGATCTCATTATTATCCATCTCATCGGCAGCAGATGAGATTTCAGAATACAACGGCATGGGGTTCTTCGTCAAGTATCCTTGCGGCTGGACAATTTCTGCCTCTGGCAACCAGATTGCTGGAAATATGAGCGTTAAGGACGCATGTCGAACAATAGCCCTAACTTGGATGAGAAATCCAGGATTGAAGCCGTTTGATATCCTGAATCAGATCGTCAATACATACAACCAGAGTGAAGTGGAAATAATCTCCAAGAGCCACGTCAAGATCTCGGTTGAGGGGAAGGATGCTGAAGCTCTTGATCTGTCCTACAAGTTCAAAGAGCACAGCGCAAGAAAACGTCTCTCTCTTTGGACATCGGAAAAATCCGACAGGCTGTTCATTGCTTCTATTTCAAGTTGCGGCAAAGACTATTCCAAGGACGAAGAAGTCTTCAACCAAGTCCTTGGTTCTTTTCAAGATCTGGAGTCAAGAGAAATCACTTTAGATCCAAGACAAATCAGGGATGATTCTTGGGCCGTATTATTGGGAGATCTCGTGGCTAGTTATCACTACACAGATCAGAGTTCACTCTCATCCATGTCGATATCTATCGAGGCGATTCATTCGCTGATCCCCTTAAATGGCTCCTATACTCTCTCATCCTCGGAGGAGATCCTGTCTGAGATGTCCAAGGATGCGATTACCAGGGCTGCCATTGTTCAGAAGATTCTGCTGGACTCAGGTTACAATGTTGCGCTAATTCAGAATAGCAGCCAGATCTGGGCGGTCGTCGAAGATTCATCAGGTAGATGGCAATCTGTATCATTGAACCCCAAAGAATCCTGGAGGATGGTGGGGGCTATAGTCACCGGATCAGAGGGATATCGGGGACTGATGTACAAAAATGTAACAGAATTGATTAAAGATAATTCCCAGAATTTGAGCGGTCCTGTTGATATCAACAAGTACATGCGAAAGGATTGCGATCCGCCAAGATACGAAAAACTGAAGAGTCCAGCAACGGAGAACAAAACTTGGACTAATGAACTGCAGAGCTTTCTGGATACATACGGTTATCCCAAGAAGTATCAGGAAAACGTCTTCGACTGCTCAAACACGTCTCAGATTTGTTGGGCCCTTCTGAAAGGCAGAGGGTATGATGTTAGGCTTATGTTCAGCTATAAGGACCACCCTTTGGGCCGTCACATGTGGGTTGTAGTTCGCTATCCGTACGAGGATGAGAGGTATGTTGCGGTAGAGGCCACGAACACTAATGGAAATGGGGATCTGTTGCATCTGGGGAGGGTTGTTTTGAAGGACGAGTATTTTGAGGGCATAATGTACAATACAAGCATGCAGTTCTCTTGGTTGCATCCCGAAGAGGGGATGTGGCAAGAACCTGGATCAATAGATCAACATTACTTGAACTGATCAAGAGTAATCAACTGATCAACAGTATTGATCTAGTCCCAATACGAGAGAATCCTTTTATGTATTCGCAATACATAGGCGCGAAAATCGTCTCTAGCATGCACCGAAGGATATATAATATTTAGAACACATATATTTGCGCGCTCCATATTGCGTGTAGACTGCCCGGGATATACTGGAGAATCGAGATGCCTGATTTTTCTACCTTAATAGGCGGAATAGCNGGGGACGGCATAAACGAAGCAGGTGTTACTGTTAGCCGCCTCTTCAACCAGCTCGGCTATCGCATTTACATGTACTACGACTACCCATCCCTCATCCGTGGTGGGCATAATTTCTCCCTGATCAGGGCATCAGATCATAAGATAGGCACTCATAGGAGCTCTGTGGATGTCATAATTGCCCTGAACCAGGAGACTGTTGATCTGCACAAAGAACGATTAAAAAATGACTCTTTTGTGATCTACGATCAGGAGAAGGTGAATATAGATAATCTCTCCCAAAAAGGATGCGGTCTACCAATTTCCAACATACTGAAGAGTGAGCTGGCCCCAATGATCATGCGAAACACCTGTATCATAGGCGGATTTTGCAAGGTCGTGGGCATCGAATGGGACATTCTGGAGAAGGTACTGAAAAAGCACATCCCAAAGCAGATTGAACTGAACTTGAAGGTGGCCAGAAAGGGATACGACTCTGCCGTAGAGTTCACCAGGATGGAAAGGGTCGTCCAGCCCGGTCTTCCCATCCTGACCGGTAATCAAGCAATAGGATTAGGGCTGATAAAGGCTGGGCTTGGGGCCTATGTGGCTTATCCTATGACTCCATCTTCCAGCCTGCTCGATTTCATGGCACGATCTGCTCTTGAATTTGGGCTGAAAGTAGTCCATCCGGAGAGTGAAATAGCCGTAATGCTCATGGCACAGGGATTTGCTTACCAGGGAGTCAAGACTGCTGTTGGCACCTCTGGAGGAGGTTTCTGTCTTATGACCGAGGGCCTAAGCCTAGCAGGGAATGCCGAGATGCCCGTGGTCATAATGCTTGGGCAGAGGACAGGTCCGTCTACCGGGCTCCCCACCTATACCGCTCAGGGTGATCTGCACTTCGCCCTCTACGCAGGGCAGGGAGAGTTTCCAAGGTTCATCGTATCCCCAGGAGACGCTGAAGAGGCCTACTACTGGTCAGGAGTTGCATTGAACATAGCCTGGAAATACCAGGTTCCTGCGTTCATCCTGTCAGACAAAACGGTCTGTGAAGGGCTTTACAGCTTCGATGTATCCTCTGCCGGAGAAGTAAAAGAAGAGGATCCAGCACTTTGGAATGGAAAGGGCGATTACAACCGCTACAAGTATACAGAAACAAGTGTCTCGCCTCTGGCCTTCCCGCCTTTGAAGAGCCAGATCGTAAAGGTGGACGGCTATGCTCACGACGAGCTTGGCATAACAACAGAGGACCCGAAGATAACATCGAAGATGAACGACAAGCGCTTGCTCAAGGGAGTGTCCCTTGCAAAGGAGCTGGAGGGTTACGAGACAGTAAAGGTCTATGGCAATGGCAAGACCGCATTACTTTGCTGGGGTTCCAACAAAGAAGTGTGCAAGGAGGCGGCGGATAAGTTCGGCTTGAAAGTGATCCATGTGCTTGTCCTTTCGCCGTTCCCCGAGAAACAACTGCGAGAGGCATTAAAAGGCGTGGATAGAATAATAGCCGTTGAGTGCAACTCAACTGGGCAGCTGGCCAGGTTGGCCAGATGCTATGGGTTCCAGCTGAAGGAGCAGATATTGAAGTACGATGGGAGGCCATTCTCGCTTGACGACCTGGAAGCCGAGATAAGGAAGGATGCAACATGAATCCAAAGGATCTAGGGACCTACGCCAAGAACACCTGGTGCCCAGGCTGCGGGAACTTCTCCATCCTGAACACTATGAAATCCGTGTTGGCATCCCTCGACGATGAAGGGTTCCCTCTGGACAATGTGGTCCTGGTGTCGGGCATAGGCTGTCACGGAAAGATAGCTGACTACCTTAAAGTGAACAGCTTCTACTCAATTCACGGCAGGACGCTTCCAGTAGCCACAGCGATAAAGCTGGCCAACCCAGACCTAAATGTGATCTGCTTCTCAGGGGACGGCGACTCTTTGGCAGAAGGGCTGGACCATCTAATGTTCGCTGCTAAAAGGAACATCGATATAACCCTCATTCTCCACGACAACCGGGTGTATGGCCTTACGACGGGACAGTACACTCCGACATCCCCCAAGGGTTATAAGGGTAAGTCCACTCCCTTGGGGACACAGGAGCTCCCCATGAACCCTGCCGAGCTGATGCTGGTGGGCGGAGCATCCTTCATCGCTCGGGGTTACACTCATGGCATAGATCTTCTCCGAAGATTGTTCAAAGAGGCCATAATGCACAAGGGGTTCTCATTTGTCGATGTCCTGCAGGTCTGTGTCAGTTACTTCAACATGTATGAGCAGTACAACAAACGTGTTTACGAGGTAACTGATAACGATACCGGAAGCTTCAATGAGGCGATGAATATCATAAGGTCCTGGAACTATGATGGTTCCGAGGCACCAATACCTCTTGGGAAGTTCTACCAGGTGGATGCGCCTCGGTTCGACCAGACCTTCTTGGGCTATGAGCCTCACAAAAAGGAAAGGGATGCCCAGATAAGAAATATACTAGAAAATCTCATCTAGTTTGGAGTAAAAGATCAATAAGGTGAGACGATGGATAAGTACGTGTGCAAAGTCTGCGGTTATATCTACGACCCTGAAGAAGGGGATTCCACTCAGAGTATAGCTCCGGGAACAGCCTTCGAGGATTTGCCCGATAACTGGCTCTGTCCTGAGTGCGGCGTGGGAAAGGACATGTTCGAGAAGTCTGCAGAGTAACAAGTTGTATAGTTCATAGAGAATGGGCGATAGGTGTTCCTGATGCTTAGCGAAAAGATGACTGAAGCCCTTAACGGGCAAGCGAACAGAGAGCTGTACTCATCTTATCTTTACCTTTCCATGTCTGCCTACTTCGAGTCTGTGAAGATGAAGGGGTTTGCAAACTGGATGAGGGTCCAGGCCGGGGAGGAGCTTGTGCACGGTATGAAGATGTACGACTACGTGATTGCCACAGGGGGAAGGGCAAGGATGCTGGCAATAGAGGCTCCGCAGTTCGCCTGGGCCTCACCCGTAGATGCCTTCCAGCATGTGTACAATCACGAGCGCATAGTTACAGGGCTGATAAGAGGTCTGGTGGGCGTTGCCGTCTCCGAAAAAGACGAGGCTACAAAGAATTTCCTGCAGTGGTATCTGGATGAGCAAGTGGAAGAAGAGGAGTCATCGGATATGGTCCTGAAAAAAGTCAAGGCCGCTGGTAGCAATCAGAGCGCTTTGGCCCTCGCTGACAAGGAGCTGGGACAGAGAGGCTTCAAGTTCCCCAGAGGATTCCAGATTTTTCCCTATAGTGCCAAATTGGAAGGAGCCACTATTGGATCGCTGAAGAAGTGAATGGTAAGAGCCGGCATATGGCAACGCGTGCCATCCTGGCTATTTATTCGTAATCAGAACTCATTCTAACTTGGGTTTTCTAATGCATAACCATGCATTCGTCCCTCAGGAAAGGCGGGAAGATCTATAGAAAACCTTCCCGCATTTGAATTCAAGAACTTAATCGACCCTCTTGAAAAGCTCTCCCTTGGCCCCGCAGACGGGACAGACATCCGGAGCCTCCTTTTCCACGGTGTTTCCGCAGTAAGGACAGACGTAATAGGGGAAAGTTTCCGCTGATTTGTCAAGGCTTGAGAGAAGCTTGTTGTAAAGCTCAGAATGAATCTTCTCAACCTCGTTCGCATAATAAAATGACATCTCAGCTTCCTTCTGCTTTTCGGCCTTGGCTGTCTTGATCATCTCCGGATACATCTTTTCATACTCATCGTCTTCGCCGGAAATGGCCTCCTGCAAATTCTCCTTTGTAGACTTGATGGCTTTCATAGCCCTAAGGTGGTTATTGGCATGAACCGCCTCTGCCTCAGACGCCGCCCTAAACAGCTTGGCCGCTTGAGGGTAGCCATCTTTGTCTGCCTTGGCTGCAAAAGCCTGGTACTTACGGTTGGCCTGGGATTCTCCTGCAAATGCTTCCTTCAAGAATTCTTCGGTTTTGGACATGACTTTAGCTCTCCTTTTTTAAACTCTAATTTCTGTTACACTTTATCTCAAGATAATTCTTTTCCATATCCATGTATGTCTATGACAAGATGAATTCAACCCTTAGAAAGCTGTCCATCTTCCTCTCTGCTGGCCGGTTCTATCATTTGTGGTATGGTTCGTGACGAATTATCCTGAAGCATCGGTAGATTTGCTCAAAGAGGATCAATCGAATCATCTGATGAGGAAATGTCAGATTAGAGAATGATAAGATCAAATCTGCCCGCTTAATCAATGATGGAGCCAGTCCCAATGGGCCACCGATGATCCAGGTTACATCTCTGCCATCAAGGATCTGCTCCTCCAGAATCTTCGCCATCTCCAAAGAGCTTAGAGGTTTGCCCTGCCTGTCAAGGACGACTACCAGGCTATTTGCCTTTTTAAGCCTTTCTAAAATGGGTTTTGCCTCTAGTTCCATCGCAATCTCTTCTTCGGCTGATGAAATCCCTTCTTTCATTTTCGCTTCGGGAACCTCTAGTATCTCAAAGTGGACATAGGGTAGGAGCCTGCGTGAATAATCGGCCACTCCATCTTTCCAGTATTTCTCTTTTAGCTTACCAACAGCGATTATCCTCAGGATCATGAGTGAAGGGTGATACAACGTTAAGATATTTATTTACTATCAGAAAAATGGCCAGAATCTTCTTGTCTTAGAATAACAAAATCAAAAAGCGCGGCATGTAACGCCGCTTGAATTCCATACCCTCAAAAGGCAGCTCCTGAACTGCTTTAGCCAGTCGCACTTATCGAGCAGGGCTCATTTCAGCGCGCATATGGCCTTGGGCTCGCGGATCAGCAGGGCAAGGCTCTCGGAGATTGAGAACTCTAGGTCCTCGCCCACTGGCCCGATGAATCCGACCGACATGTCCTGACCCAGGACTATGGATGCGAACTGCCTGCCTGATGCCAGGAGCAAACCGCCGCTCTCTAGGACTGGTGCCTTGAAGACCCCATCAGTCATCGATCTGATCTGATCCATCTCCGTCCCTCCCTGAGGGTAGCGGCGGAGCAGAATGTTGTAGCGGCCTGGAGATAGGGCCAGGCTGTAAGGACCATGGAATCCTGCATTGTCAAGCATGGTCAAGGCGCTTATGATCTCATCAGCAGCTTTTCCTACTTCTTTCCACGCAGTAAGCTTAAGCTCGCTTGTCCCCTTTGCTGTCATCAGGCCTTGAGAACCCTGTACACCGTTGAAGATTATCTTATCCTCCAGCAGAGCACAATCCAAGGCTGCAGTCGCCACGGGAGCGGTATTGATGGGCAGCCCCTCACGCTCGCTGGCTGCAAGATCGCGCTTGCTCAAGACAAAGCTCTTCTGGATCAAGTTGACAGGCACAAAGGAGCTTGTCACCAGGCCGCCCTCTCCCTTGACATCTTGCATTGGCACAGCCTTAAGCCCGAGGCCAAACGGTCCTTCAACATGAAGCAGACGGCGACCAGCCAGAACGCTCTTGGCGGCCTCGGTCATCGTTGCATCCAGGGCCTTCCAGGTCTCTTCTCCAATGGGCGCATCAACACGTCCTAGGTATTTGTTCTCCATAACCACCACCAAATTACTCTTTCAGCGATCCTATAGTTGTTTCCCTGTTCCCGGCTGCTGGGGCTTCTCCTTCCGTCTTGGAAAGTCCGCTTGCCATTTCGTTAACCTCTTGGGCTCCTTCTGCCAGGAAAGCATCCTCGTCCCCGGTAAGGATACTGATAAGCCGGGCAAATTCACCGGCATGGACACGTTCTTCATTCGCTATATCCATGAGGACCTTCTTGGCGAGAGGATGATCTGTGGCATCGGCGTGGGCCAGATAAAGGTGGACAGCTTCGTGTTCTGCAGCGAGGTCCAGACGTAGGGCCCGAACCAGCTCCCCNAAAGTGAGCTGGCGGTCCGCCACCTTGCCGCTGAAAGGGTTTACAAACTCCGGCATTTTTTTATCTCCTCAGTTTAGACCGCAAAAAATCAGATTCATGATCTGCTCGAATATTTCCTTTAACCTATAAATCTATTCTAACCTAAATATCCTTTTCGGTCTTCAATTTCCAATCTTCCTGAATGTTTCTGTCAAATTGGGCTTGGAAGCTCTCATGCAGTAGATCTGGCGAGGCATTCGCTGTGAAACATTTATCTTCCAGGGAGACGAAGACCTGCCCGGAGAAGAGATGAAAGGTCTTAAAGACTTGTTAGGCTTCGGTTTAGGAAATAACTCCAGCGGCTATCAGGGTCCAAACGACCCGAAGACCTGGTACAACGAGGCTGTTGCCCTGATGGCCGAGGGCTGCTTTGAGGAGGCGATCGGCTGCCTTGATAAAGCAATCGTGCTCGACCCCATGGATGTAAAGGCCTGGAACAACAAGGGGATATGCCTTCTCTCCTGCAACCGATTCGAAGACGCCATTAAGTGCATCGAAGAAGCGATAAAAATTGATCCTAACCACGCCTTCTACTGGTACAACAAAGGGATATGCAAGGACAGACTGGGCTTGCGGAATGAGGCGATTGAGTCCTTTGACAGAGCCGTAAAACTGTACCCCAAGTATGCAGAGGCATGGTTCAATAAAGCAGTGACCGAAGAAGCGAGAGGCGATAAGAAGGCTGCCATCAATTCTTGGAGGAAATATCTGAAGGTTGCTGCTAACAACAAAGTGCAAAAAGATTGGATACCCAAAGCCCTAGAGAAATTGGCAGAGCTGGAAAAGATATAGATCGCATCGACCATATCCAAAAAAAATTGCATCAATGAGGTTATCTCAGGTCGNCTCTCTCTTTTATGCCCTGAAGTATCGGACCGGCCGCCGCCAGACTGCGGTGTGCATTAGACAGATTGCCGTTATATATATCCTGCCTTGATGCCTTGACTACGAGGGAAAAGTTCTGCATGTCTCCTTGGAACTTTTCATCAAACTTGAGGGCTAACGGCCTGTAATCCGTGTACTTTTTGTTAAATACCACGAAGGATGTGTTCATGAGCTCGTACCCTTCAATCGATTCATTCCTTTGATTCTTGTCGGTGCTTGAGAGAGTAAGGTTGTAGGGCTTTTCAATGGACCTGAGGTCATCCATAAGGATGTTCTTGGTAACTAAGCTGCTCGCATAGCTACCAGCTCCAGCGACAAAAACCATAAACACGATTGTTCCCACGATCAGGTTCCTGTCCTTCCGCTTGATCCTCTCGCAGGAGTTTCGTCCTATCAGCCTGTAGAACCCACAAACGCCAGTGGCCGCCTGGAAAACCAAGACAAATGCCAGAAGGTAGAGGACAATCTGCCAGTCTCGTCCAGTCCAAAAAAACGCAGTCAGGATGCATAACTCTGCCAGGAACGCCCTGACCATCCTGTCCATGGTGCCCAGGTTTTTCACGAGAGTAAATTCAGCGAGGGCTATTTAGAGTTTGTCGATGCCAGAAGACAAGTCAGCTGACTGGCCTCGTTTGCTGCAATGTCTATCGGATTACCAACAACGAATTACCTTCTCCATTCGTAACCCAGGGTTTCGTCAAGGTAGGCGATGCACCTCGGAGTCAACCTATAGTACCCCTCCTCAAGTTCCACCAGATGAGCCCGTTCTAGAAGAGAGAGATGATCTTTTAGCTCTTCACCTTTCAGACCAAGCTCTTCTCCGATCTCCTTCATCCTTCTCAGCTCAAAACCGATGAAATCAAGGATCTCCCTCCGCATCTCCAACTCGAGGGCCACAAGCTCTTCCCGGCGAAGATCGCCCAGCTTTATGCGTCTTTGCTCCATACCCGTCTCTAGAGTACTTTGTCAATTTTGTATTTGTCGGCTTTGTTTCCATATATTCTTATCATTCAAACCTGTCGGAGAGCAAATCCAGTCCTGCGATCCTTTTTAGAGAACTCATGATCGATATTGACTTATCCGGAATTGTTTAAGGGCCATCAAAGATCGAAAAGGTTGGTTGATTTGGTCAAAAGCTTATTTACCGAGGAAGCCAAAGCCCAAGTTTTATCGAGAAAGATATGGAAGTATAACTGATGAGATTCATGGAGGTTATAGATTGAGAATACACATGATACTATTGGCGTTCATACTGTTTGCCGGGTCTACTTTAGGCCAAACCATCATAAAGGAGGCCGGGCAGAACAATAGCTCTGCAACATATACCCCTGATTCGTTAAGTTCAGCAACGTCAGATTCGGCTTCGTTTAGAACCGCTTATGCAGAAAAGACTGCAGAGATTCAGGGAATCTGGTCGTTCAATTTGAAGGGCACAGAGCTAGTTACAGCCGCTTTGCATCAGTATGGCGAAGAGCTGTTCGGCTCCGGCAAATCGGAGTCCTCCGGCTGGAACGCGGCATTGCAAGGCTCCATCTCCGGCACCCGTTTGAGTCTCGCCATGACGGCGCTCATGAACAACTCCCTGAATTCGATCAGATTGATGGGCACTCTTCAGAACGACTCCATATCTGGCACCTTTGTACAGTCGAACGATCTCGGGAACGCAGAGAGCGGCCTGTTCAAAGCCGTTTTGATTAATAGAGACTTGTCCAGTTATTCACCGGCAAAATTGGCCAGACCAGCGATAAATACAGTTAATTCATCCTCTACCATTTCCGTTTCTCCACCTTCGTCAGCTATAACTTCAGCTCCTGCCGGAAAGCCCCAACCAAAGCAACTAGGTGATCCCAAGTACGTGGATGTCCATTCCATGTCAGGATACATTCCGGAGTCGCTGGGCGTGGGATTTGTCGGAGATGGGACTATGGGGGCTGGTGGATCCAGCATGGGCTGAATTATGTCAAATCCCTTTTATTTTTTATGTGGGAATAGCGGCTATTTGAACTATGGCCCGGCGTATCGGGTCTTGATTTTATTTTCGAAGAACGAACCTCGGACCTAATGTTAATATGATATTCAGAAACGTGTACGACATAAGCATCCTTCTGGGACTGGAGGATGTCACTTACCCTGGGGATGATCCTTACTCTAGAGAGGAGATCTCATCGATTGCAGTCGGAGCAGCCTATAATCTTTCCACACTGACGCTCAGTGCCCATGCCGGAACTCACATAGATGCCCCAGCTCATTTCTTTAAGATGGCAAAGACTATCGACCAGTATGATGCCCAGAACTTTGTCCTTCCTGCTCACGTGATCTACGTCGAAGACAAAGAATCAATCAAGCCCGATTCTCTGGAAGGATTGGAGATGAAAAGAGGCGATGCCCTGCTCTTCAAGACAACCAACACAACGAGCGGGTTGTCCAGAAGCGGTTTGTTCTCGAAGAGGTTTGTGCACATGTCGGAAGAGGCCGCTAGCCTGTGCATCGAGCTTGAAGCCAGTTTGGTCGGAATAGACTACATCTCCATCGATCGCTACGAAGATGATGAAGCTCCGGTGCATCGCAAGCTGCTTGAGAAAGATGTTATGATCCTAGAGGGCATCGATCTGAAGGATGTGCCGCCTGGTGAGTACACCCTCATCTGCCCTCCGCTGAAGATCAAAGGAGCTGAAGCCTCCCCTGTTAGGGCCTTGCTTTTGCGGTGATAAACAATGAGCCTAAGCCAGATATTGTATGTCGANGCTGGACAGCATTGAAGATGCTATTTCATCATCGCAATGACCGACCACGTATTGAAGGGTGATNGGGAGAGATGTCTAGATTCGGGAATGAACTACTACATCATCAGCAAGCNCGTCAAGATCGAGGAGATGCGAATGGCTTTTGAAAGGCCTGTCCGCGGCTGAAGGCTGAGCAAGCCCTGGAACGTACGTCGATCGATAACCTTTGCCAGCTCCAGATGAAGGGAGAGTTTTACATCCTGAGGGAGCTGGGCGACTGTTCATGGAAAAGGCTCCCGAAGATCAAGGCAATGAAAGATGTTCTATCTAATGGCGATGCAGAGGCTCTTTTTAAGGAGGCTCACAACTGAAATCGTCCAGCTCCAACCTGGGTGACGTCAGACTGTCGAGCATCTGTAAAGAGCTTGAGCCCCTGGGCCGCTCCGGAATCCTCGACGAAGCAACGGAGCTGGCGGAAAAGGCGGAGGCNGGGATCGATGATAGTTAACCGTCCCTTGGTTCCTTCCAGGACTGTGGTTACCTCACCCAGGCTTCTAAGCCGATTCAGGACCTTGAGCGCAAATCCTGAGTCTATGACCTTCGGCCCGTGAACCACTACTCCCATCTTGAGCTTAGCGCTAATAGTGCTGGGCTTGTTCTCTAGATCTTGCCTTTCATCGTCTCGCCCGAGAAGCCTTTGACAACAGCCCCATCCGGAGCTGCCAGCACCTCCAAGTTGTGAAACTCCTCCGAGCCGCACAGAACGTCCTGCTCTGGGTGAGTTCCTGGCTGGATCTCACAGCTCATTCTCGTCTTTGGGCCGATGGAAACGACGGTTCTAAGCCTGGGTGAAGCAGGGTGGCCCCTGGGGAGCACTATTAGCGGAGACTTCAGCTCTCTAATCTGGTAGATAGTGCACCTGAGCCCTCGACAGATCTTCTCGTCTATACCGAAGGCAGAGGCGACAATCAGATCTTGAGGCTCTGTGAATATGACGACCTCTTCTGTATCTGTGTCAAGGTAAAAAAAATTACCACAAGTTTTAGCCAAGGCTACAGTCCCACTCCGACCGAGAAGATAGGCGATCTCGTCCTCTTTAAACGGGATATGCATAGGTTAAGCTGACTTTACGTTTCTGGATTTGCACGAAGGACACATTGGCTTCCTTCCCATGGCCTTGAACTTATTGTTGCAATCCAGGCACTCATAATCTTTCGTGGCTAAAGATTCTATGTTTCCGATATCGGGTCCGCCACCAACTGTACACATAGCGTCTTCACCTCTGCTCTTAGTATAGTCAATCTGGCTATTTAAATCAGGCGGCATTGAGCGGCCCGTCAATCCCATTACAGAGAGAACAAGCGTTTCTTTGATTCTGAATTCTGTCTGCTCGTACGGAATGCAGAATAAATGGGGCAAAAGAATCGGAGTTATTTGATCTTCATTTTCCTGTCGATTGTGCTAAAAGGTATAGCTGCGCAATACTTTGATGCTGAAAGATANGGTTTCTGGTTTTGATGTCTAATTCGAACGATTCTCCATCTCTTTGAGAAAGGCCAATACTTTTGCCCTGAACTCATCAATACTTCTATTGTTATCAATTACGATATCAGCTTCCTTAAATGCCTCGCACATCCCCCATCCCAGCTCTCGGCATTCTCTTTTCTCCAGGGTTTTGGCGGTCTCTTGAAGGGTATCTTCGCAGGAGAGGATAATTATTGAGCCTTTCATAATCTCGTGACCAAAGTTTGCGTCGTCGGACCTGCCGCGGTCTGCTATGCGTTTCAGTCTGGCCTCTGCGGATGCACGAACCTCTACCAGCCGAAAATAGTCCGAATAGGCCCTGAAAAACTCGACCTCGTCCCTGGATCTAAGCCCATCTATCACAACAATATCTTTCCCTGACCTTTTAGCCTGCTCTAAGGTTCTTTTGGCTACTGCCTCTGACCCCTCGTGAGCCCTCAGCATATTGCCAACCATTCCAAGGTTATCATCAGTAGGAGCGAGGCACAAACGCTCTGCTTCATGGCGGATGATGTCTCCCATGACCACAACTTCTAACCCAATGCTTCGGGCGATATCTGAAGCCACGCTCTTACCCGATCCCGGCATTCCAACAAAACCAATGATCTTCAATCCTCTGCCCTCCCGTCATCGGCCGAAATGGTCACCAAGTTATCAGTCTTCACTTTGGGATCGGCTATTAGTTGCACATCGATCAAGTCCCCAATTGATTCAGCCATGAGCTTTAATTTATCCCAAGAGACCGGATCAAATTCTTTTTTCCGAGGTAAGCCTTGCTGGAGCACCAAACGTTCCAACCTGTGTTCTGGATACTCTGATTTCAGCGTGTTAAGAACCCTTGCAATTTCGACGACTTCTGAAGTAGAAGGCATATCAGGGAAGACGGTAGTTCGGATTTCCAGCATGACACCACAGCTCATACAGGTNTTCAAGCTTTCTCTGACAAGAGACGCTACACCTCTAATAACACCTGTGGCCTTTTCATACTCAGATTCATAAAGAGCCGCCTTGATATCAAGAAAGACTTTATCTACTAGATTTTCCTGCAGAATTTTAAGTAGTCGTTCAGGGTAGTATCCAGATGTTTCCAGGCCTGTTTTTAGGCCCAAGTTCCTTGCCATGCGAAATATGGCAGCTGCCTGCTCTGGTTGCATCATGGGCTCACCTCCCGAGAGTAGAAGAGCATTTACAAAAGGCTTTGCGTGAGCCCGCTCGTAGGACTCATCCAGGTCAATTTGTCCCGAATCGCCAAAAAAAGCACTCGTGTTTTTCATCTCGCCCTTGACACCGGATGCAATCTGGGACATGATCCGATTTAGCTCGACTAGATTCTCTCCTCCTTGAAGCTCGTGGTTCTGGCAGTGGGGACACCGTAGAGGGCAGCCCCTGAGAAAGATTACGGTGGTTGCTGATCCAGTCCAATCCACCGTCGATAGATGTACAATCCCTCCAAGATTGATCTGCATCTTTTTAGCTCTTCTATCCTTCTATCCAGGTCACGGGTCCGCCTACCATTTTCTCCACCTTGGCCTTCAGCTCTGTCTCTTCTTTGGAAACCAGATCGTTTATGGTTGAAAGGGCTCCTTCGCTCTCGTCCACGTCGGCCTTTAGCTTTTCAATTTGTTGAGATGTTTGCTTTAGCAAATCCTCCAGCTTGGTCATCTCATGGGAAGTTTCAGAAAGCTCTTGTTCAAGCGCTTTTATATTGCCTGAGATCTTGGAGTGTTTGGCTTTTAGCGTCTCCAAGGGTTTGTCCTTAATTAGGAGGCCTACATGCATCAGAATCTTTTCTCGCTTCCTGTCCTTGAGCCCTAGGAGGTGCACTTTTGACTTTAGTTCAAGTAACGGCTCGGAGATGTCGCCGTTCAGGGCCTCGTGTGGGGAGCTTGAGAGAAGCTCAAGAACTCTTCTGTGTTGGAGTTCTAGCCGATCGCTAGAATCCTGCTTCACCAGCCTAGCTAAGGCTTTGGACAAAGGTGAGACCAGTTCAGCCATCTCAATCTCGATTCTGGTTCTCTCAAGATGTTTTAGGTCTAAAAGCTCATTTATAGCCTTTGTTTTTTTCCCTTTTTCGGTTGATTTCAGTTCATCCAGCTCTGTCTTGGTTCTTAACTCCAAGGCCTGAAGATCAGCTAGCTTCTGCTTCGCATCCTCAAGGTTCACCTTCAGCACTCTGATCTGGTGGAGCTTGTCCTGAACTTCAGCACCAAGCTCTTTTAAGGCATTGATCTCTAACAGTTCACTCTGGCTTTTATTAACGACCTCGTTTAGATCCACGAGCAAATGGCTGATTTTGTTGAGGTCGGAGTTCAGCTTATTAGCTTGCCCGGGGAAGAGGGCAGCCACATACTTCTGAGCCCTCCCAAACTTCAGAACAGTATTCCCCAGGCCTTTGACCAATCGGGAATAATACTCTGCTGCTGAATTGACGCTCGTGACCGACGGTGGGACAAGCTTCTCAGACAGCCCCTTCATCTGAGTCAGGAGTGCATCTCTGGCGGCCAGGCCGGCGTTTAGGAGCCTGGGCGGAGCGGACTTGTCTGCAGTCGCAAATCTCAGTACCTTAATGTCCGCAGCCAGATCTTCAGCCACAGATCCGATCTTGGAATAGATTTCTTTGATCTCCCCTTCTAACTCAGGATTTTGAGACTTCTGGTCCAGCCAGGCATTGAGATCGGACAGGGCAAGTCCAAAAGCGGTGTTGGCGGAGTTGTCTTTCTTAAGTATGTTGTCAAACCACTTCAACTCGTCTTCACCTCTGATCTACGCTTCTTTGATCGCTCACTTCAGATCTATGCTTCTTTGATCGNTCACTTCAGATCTATTCGCTCTTTCCTTGAGCTGAGAAACAACGTTCTCGGCAATCTTCGGGCCTAGTATGCGGGTTATCTCCTCCGGATCTGCCGCCTTCAGTTTGTCCAGATTGGTGTATCCGGCCTGGTAAATCTTTCTGGCCCTGACCCTTCCGATGCCCTTCAGCTCCACTAAAGTTAAGAGATCCGGTCCTGCACCATAGTGGACCCGCTCGCCGAGCTGATCGGCCTTGTAGGTAATCCCCAGGTCAAGGTGCTTGGAAAGCTTAGCCAGCGAGTGCATCAGCCACTCGGCTGTCTCTACAGACCTGCGGATGTCTCCCGGGCCGATGTGATACTTGTCGCTGATGTACTCCTCCTTGGCCTCGCTTATCCAGTCCATAAGCATGGCCGCAGTCTTGGCTTCTCTCAGAAGCCAATCGTAGTTCTCCTCGTTGTTTAGCTCGTCCTGATGCTCATCGATGAACTCCTCAACCCATCGGTCGGCCGTCTGGATGTAGAGAAGGTCCATGTCAGGGGTCATGGTTATAAGGTGAAGGAGAGCAAGGTCGGAGGGCTTCTTCTTTTCTTTCTGGTTACCTTTTTGGTCCCCTTTCAGTTGCGCTATCATTGTCACTGCGCTCAAAGGATCAATGTATAGCTTTGACACCAACGAACCAAGTGACGTGGGCTTAAGCTCCTCTCCGGTGCCTTCTTCTACCATGTCGTTCTCCACCAGAAAATCGAGGACCCTTTCCAGAGTGGCCTCCAGGTGCCATGACTCCTGCTGATGGGCATAGAAGGTCGTAGCGATGAACTCCTTCATTTCCCCGGCTGTAGTGGCAAATCTGGCGGTGATAGTAGCCAGAAGGTGTGTCCGCAGCGCGCTCTCGCTGGCCAGCTTCGACCAGATCTCCTCGGGCGAGCCTAGGACATAGTGCTCCATCAGTTCCTGAAGTTCATTTGTGTTCTTAGCCACCAGGAAGGATTCGCCGTAGGGGTCGAGCCCCGGTCGCCCGGCCCTCCCGGCCATCTGTCGGTACTCGATAACCGGTATGGGCACCATTCCCTGGCCGGACTCATACCGCCTGTAGCTCCTGATCAGAACTCTCCGGGCGGGAAGGTTCAGGCCTGCGGCCAAAGTTGGAGTGCTGGCGATAATTTTTATCTTGTTAGCTCGAAATCCGGCTTCTACCAGTTTTCTCTGTTCCGGAAGGAGACCCGCATGATGGAAGGCCACTCCCTTTGACACACACTGGGCAAGACGGCGACAGGTCTCGCTCTCACCTGTGGCAAGGACGCTCTCCTCCAGCTTTGCCAGCTCTGGATCGTTTGAGCCGACATCGCCGCAAAGCTTAGTTGCCGTTGCCTCAGCATTCCTTCTGCTGCTCTCGAAGATGAGGATCTGGGCGTTCTGGGAGAGGGTGTCTCGCACAAGGGCTAAAGCTTCGTCTTTGCTGCCTGGCAGGGCACCTTCACCGTCGGGAAAGATCAGCTTTCCGTTGCAGATGACGCCTTCTCTTAGGTTTATAGGTCTCCACTCGCTCGTTACAAGCTCGGCGTCCAGCCAGTCTGCCAGTTCTGGACCATTGGCCACTGTGGCGGAAAGACCTATGATCTGCATATATGGGTTGAGCTTGCGAAGCTTTGTGATGGTCATCTCGAGGGTAGGACCACGGTGAGGGTCGTTTAGAAGGTGGATCTCGTCTACAACAAGAACAGATATGTTGCCGATCCATGAAGCACCGTTTCTCATCAGCGAATCGGCCTTCTCGGAGGTGGCGATGATGATCTGGTTCTTTCCCAGGCGCTCGTCCTTGCGATCGAAGTCGCCTGTGCTGATGCCGACGCTGATCCCCAGGTCACTGAACCGGTGGAATGTCTCGTACTTTTCCGTGGCCAGGGCTCTAAGAGGTACGATGTACAGAGACCTCTTTTCTTGGAAGGCTGCCTTGAGCATTGCCATCTCTGCCAGGAGGGTCTTTCCCGCTGCCGTAGGGATGGACAGGAGCATATTCTTGTCGTCAAGGATCCCCCGCTCCACAGCCTCGGCCTGGGGCGGATAAAGCTCTTTTATGCCTCTTTCCTGGTATTGTCTAATCACCTCTTTGGGAAGCCAGGATGCAAGATCAACAGTTGTGAGCATATCCCTCTAATCTTAAATAGTACGTAACAGTACTAGCAGCTGGCAGATAATAAATATACCAGCCGGAAAGTGAATCTAATCGTCGCTTCACCAGAACACCTTTGGAGAGAGCTAAATGTACGCTGATAGGATAAAATACCTCCCACCCTACTTGTTCGCAGCCATAGACAAGGCCAAGCATGATGCGCTGGCCAAAGGAGTGGACGTCATCGACTTGGGCGTTGGCGATCCAGATCTGCCCACGCCGCCGCATATCGTGGAGGCCATGAGGGAGGCTGTCAAAAACCCTGAGAACCATAAGTATCCATCCTATGCTGGAAAGCTCTCCTTCAGAACTGCTGTGGCCGAGTGGTACAGCCGAACCTTCGGTGTCAATCTGGAGCCAGAGAAGGAGGTACTCGCTCTGATCGGCTCAAAGGAGGGCATAGCCCATGCCCCTCTAGCTTTCATAAACCCGGGAGATCTCGCCCTGGTGCCCGACCCGGCCTATCCAGTTTACAGGCCGGCGGTAAGCTTTGCAGGAGGCACGTCGGTGATAATGCCTCTAAGTAGGGAAAACGGTTTCCTTCCCGATCTGGAGGCTATTGACCCTGGAGTTGCTGCCAAGGCTAAGATCATCTTTCTTAACTACCCCAACAACCCGACGGCTGCTTCGGCCAGCCGACCGTTCTTCCAAGAGCTTGTGGACTTTGCCCATGAGCACGACCTCATAGTGATGCACGACAACCCCTACTCGGAGATATACTACCACGATCAAAGATCCAATAGCATCCTAGAGATCAAAGGCGCTATGGACGTAGCCGTGGAGTTTCACTCTCTGTCCAAGACCTACAACATGACCGGCTGGAGGGNGGGAGCGGTTGTAGGCAATGCAGAGATCGTGGCAGGGATAGGCAAGATCAAGAGCAATGTCGACTCCGGGAACTTCGGTGCAGTCCAGGACGCCGGCATTACAGCCCTCAAAAGTCCGAAGAAAATTGTCGAGGATATTCGCCATGTATACCAGCACAGAATCGAGATTCTGTACAAATGCCTTGCTGGCTTAGGTTTTGAACTTCAGAAGCCCAAAGCAACGCTTTACTTGTGGGCAAGGGTTGGCGGAGACTCGGTGGCCTTCTGCCAGCGGTTGCTGGAGGAGACAGGCATCGTGGCCACCCCGGGAGTAGGATTCGGCCAGTGTGGGGAGGGGTATATAAGATTCTCCATCACCCAGCCAACAGAGAGGGTTGAGCTGGCCGTAGAGCGGTTAGAGAAGATTGGTTGGACCAAGCCTCCACAATAGACAGGCTTAGAGCCAGCTAGTGCGTCTAATGAAAGAATTGCTAATAATATAAG
>Ga0031655_10000539_pt1 | contig 24086 bp, 17 predicted proteins | sample FrelakmetHBP12HB_FD_55187 | JGI IMG/M metagenome (GOLD analysis project Ga0031655, IMG submission 55187) | Freshwater lake sediment microbial communities from the University of Notre Dame, USA, for methane emissions studies -HBP12 HB | ecosystem: Environmental > Aquatic > Freshwater > Lake >... | reverse complement strand
CGAGATTTGCGAAGAAGGCGATTACGTAACACCTTTCATTCCGTAATGTGCAATAGTGATCAATGAAAAAATGAAATGTGTTGGTTATTAATGCCACCTACGAAGTGTGTGGCTTGAATTTCTGAAGCAACATTGATTTCGAACTGAAAGGGTGTAACGTCAAAGCTCATTGGTCGGGATGGAGCACAGCGGAGTCCCCGTCCAGTACAGCGTCTTGTTAGACCTACATAAACTTTCGTTTCTTGAAAGCTTTAACGTCAGAAGCTGATAACTTAAACCACTCCCCTTCTAATCTCTTGTCTTTGAACCTATTGTGCCAATACGCTTCGATACCTGAAGGATCATCTGTTTCAATGATATGAATCTCTTCTGTTTTGTGCGGCATCTGAATCTTGATGTCTTTGTAACGCCTTGATGCGTCTATACTCTTACCAATTTTGTACACTTTGTCATGCTTCAGCAAATAAACATGCCCTATCTCTTCGTTGGCATCACTGATGCTTTCGCTCGATTCTTTGCTTGCCTTAAGAGAGCCGCACAGTTGTACGCAGATTTCGATGATGTCGTCAAAGCCATCCTCGGCTCTACAATAAGCCAAAACCTTTTCGATCATTTGCGGCTTAGTCCCGAGACGCTTTCTCAAGGTAGTAATATTGGGGAATTCGGAATCATTGTTTCTCTTTATTTTAAATTCAGGTTTAGTCGGAAAGTGACCAAGCTCTCTAATGTAACCAATAATTTTATGGAGCATCCAAGCCTCATCGAAAGCAGGCAAAGAAAAACGATTTGGCTCTAACCCAGCCTTTATTTGGGCATCAGACCATTTGGTCCAAAATATCCCATACCAGTCTTCTTTCCGAATACCTGTCGCTTCTCTGAAACGGTCAATTCCTAATGGAATACCGCCATTCTCGTCGGCTGTCCGTTTTATTTCTGAAAGTATATGTTCCTTTGTCATTTTTTGTTTTGGCCTAACAATTAATATGGACAGTTACTTATTATCCATATACCTCTTCATCAACAATAATGATGTACGATAAAAAATCAAGTTATTTTTAATATATAGAGAATATCACCCCCGCTCTTCATATATAATACCAGATTATATGAAGTGAGTGATACAGGGCATCCCAATATCAAACTTATTTTGGGTTCTTGATGATTATCCTTCGAAAGCTTGTATACTCATCAAAATTATCGGTTGCTTGCTTTCAGGAAGTTACAAATACCCTTTGTATTGAGAAAATGGGCGGTCACACTTTCGCATGTTTTCCACTCGTAATTAATGAAACGCTCTGAAAAGCCAAGTTGCACCATTGTATTTGAAGTCTGGCTCAGGGGTGCATTGAATAGAGAATCAAGGTTATTTGAAAAATAGTGCAGCCTAGATGCAGCAAAAAGAAAAGAGGGCACAGTATTTAAACTGTAACCCCTTGATTATACTGGAGCCGATGGGCGGAATCGAACCGTCGACCTACTGATTACGAATCAGTTGCTCTACCGGCTGAGCTACATCGGCTCTGCTTGTGCATTTAAGTGATGGTGTAGTCCTGAATTTACAGTGAATGGTGATATCCATTCCTGTTCACCAACGAATAAACTACTTATATGAAGGCATCTTCCCTGTCAAGATTTTAAGATACTGAGACCTTTGAAAACCTTAGACTTTGTCATTTCGACTGAAAGGAGAAATCTTATAAACAATTGATAAATAATAAGATTGCCACAGCCCTTCGGGCCTCGCAATGACCATACACAGCGGACATGAAGGTCTGCACTACTTTTCTGAATCGGAATGACGTTAACGCTGGATTCCCGCTTTCGCGAGAATGACAAGGGTGGGGCGTTCTTTACCTTGACTTTCGAAACGCCTTTGGTATTATTCGGCAAACTTTGAGGGTTATCGCCATGAATGAACGACTAAAAAAGATATTCTCCGTGTCGCCTCTAAAAATAACGCTATTTGTAATCTTTATCGCTCTTATCATGTTCTTCATTGATGTGCCGTTTCTTCGATTCATGGAATTCAAGGCTTTTGATTTGCGGATGATCTCCAGGGGAAAACGACCGCCGGGAGGGGAAACGGTTATCGCAGCAATCGATGAAAAGAGCTTGAGTGACTTGGGACGATGGCCGTGGCCGAGAACAACCATAGCCGGTCTCGTTGATAAGCTGAAGGGATACGGAGCAAAAGCGGTGGGGTTCGATATTGTTTTTTCAGAACCTGATCAAAATTCGAGCCTCGTTGCCATTGATGACCTTTCGAAAGAAGTAAAAAAAATCGGGATTAGCGATAGGAGGGTACAGGGATTACTTAGCAAGAAAAAACTAATAGCTGACACAGATGCAGCCCTGGCTAAAGCGATCAAACGTGCAAAGAATGTTACTCTCGGTTATTTCTTCCTCAGATCCAGCAAGGAAGCAGAACATCTAAGTGAAAAAGACTTTGAGGCGGCCGCAGAAAATATCGCCAACTCCAGATATCAGATGATACAGGGCGAAACGAGTTCCGACGAGTCAGGCGTTACTGCCTATTCGGCAGTGACAAACCTCAAACCCCTAAGTGCCGCCGCCGAAAATAGTGGCTACTTCAACGCCTTCCCCGACAGTGACGGAACTATCAGATCATCGCCACTGGTCATCAAATTCCAGGACAATTACTATTTACCACTGTCTTTGTCCTTGCTAAGCCAGTATCTGGACTGGCCTATGGTTACCCTGAATATGGCCGAACATGGCATCGAGGGAATCAAGATAGGCGATATAGACATTCCAACAGAGGAGTCCGGAAGGATGCTCCTTAATTATTTAGGGCCGGCAAAGACCTTTCCCCACTATTCTATTTCCGATATTATTAAAGGTCGGCTTTCTCCGGATACTTTCAGGGATAAAATCGTGATTGTGGGCGCTACTGCCATAGGTATCTATGATTTGCGTGTAACGCCATACAGTATTGTATATCCCGGTGTGGAGATCCACGCAACGGCAATCGATAATATCCTGCACAGTAATTTTCTCCATCGCTCCTCCGCGACATCACTTCTGGATATCTGTGCAATCGTGTTCTTCGGTCTTCTCATAGGTATCGTCGTTCCGAGGGTTAAGGCGGTTCAGGGAATGGTTCTAAGCCTGCTTGTCCTCACATCCTTCGTCCTCATANATACACTAATCTTTTCTCGCTATAATCTATGGCTGAACATTATCTATCCTGTCCTCACCATGATGACGATTTATCTCGGCATCACTGTTTACAGGTACGTTACGGAAGAGAGAGAAAAGAAAAAAATACGGGGCGCCTTCCAGTATTACCTTACCGCTTCCGTCATCAACGAAATGCTGAAAGACCCGTCAAAGCTTAAACTTGGAGGCGACAAGAAAGACCTTACGGTGCTTTTTTCCGATATCAGGGGATTTACGACCATATCAGAGAAGATGACTCCGGAAGACCTCGTCCATTTCTTAAATGAGTATCTGACGGCAATGACCAATCTGGTTTTCAAATACGATGGACTCCTGGATAAATACATGGGCGATGCCATCATGGCCGTGTTCGGCGCTCCTCTGGATCAGCCGGATCACGCAGTCCGTGCCTGCAGAACGGCCCTCGGCATGATGGAAGAATTAAGAAAACTTCAGAAGAAATGGGAAGAGGAAGGAAGGCCTTTCCTCGATATTGGCATAGGCATCAACACTGGTGACATGGTCGTCGGAAACATGGGTTCAGACATGCGGTTTGACTATACCGTCATGGGCGATAGCGTGAATCTTGGCTCCCGATTGGAAGGAATTAATAAGGAGTATGGAACTAACATCGTCATCAGTGAATACACTTACGCCGCAATCAGAGACGCCCTTCTCTGCCGGGAACTGGACTCGGTCCGGGTTAAAGGCAAGAAACTTCCTGTAAAGATCTATGAGCTCTTAGGTGAAAAGAAAGACTCTGCAAATTGGGAAAAATACGTCAGCCTTTTCGAAAAAGGACTGTCAAAATACAAGCAGGGCCTGTGGGATGAGGCAATTGCGGCTTTCCGGAAGGTCATTGAAGTAAGACAGGACGATGCCCCCGCGAAGATGTATATTGACAGATGTGAGGAACTTAAAAAGAACCCTCCTGAAGGTCCGTGGGACGGCGTATTCACGATGACGAGAAAATGACAACGTCATCGTTTTTAATTGCTGTCATATCGATCCCCGCGGCTTACTCGGGGTAAACTCCGGGAGATATCTTTTCCCCCTTTTGTAAAGGGGGAGACAGGGGGATTTCGTATCGTGGAATAAATCCCCCATGGCCCCCTTTGTCAAAGGGGGCGAAAAAGAACTGGCGGGAATCACGAGATGTAGTGCACCGTACCAGCAGGGCTAAAATCCTGCACTACTTACTACTATGAGCACCCCCTTTGTAAAAAGGGGATTATTTTACGGTCGAAAATGGCGCTAAAAGAAGATCAGAAATATAGAAGCTGGGTAGAGGTCGACCTCGACAATTTCACCAAGAATTGGAATGAGATGAAACGACTGGTCGGCCCTGACGTAAGGATTCTTCAGGTAGTCAAGGCGGACGCTTACGGCCACGGCGCAATTGAGATTTCCAACGTCGCCCTGAAAAATGGCGCCGCTCTTCTGGGCATTGCCAATGCGGACGAAGGCGTGCAGTTGCGCGTCAGCGGCATCACAGCTCCTATCCTTATCCTGAGCCCCTCCACCGGCTCTGAAATTGATGAAATCATCAAATACAATCTGATACCATCTGTCTCGGATATCAACTTCGCCCGGGAACTTCAGAAAAAAAGTAAAAAGGCAGATATAAGGACACCTATCCACATAGAAGTGGATACAGGCATGGGGAGAGGCGGAACAATCCATCACGAGGCATTCAAAATGATAGAAGAAGTCCTCGGATTTCCCAATATCGTAGTTGATGGCATATTCACTCACCTGTCGTCCAGTGAAACTATGGATGCATATAACACCATGCAGTGGAAGCTCTTTCAAGAGCTCCTGGAGAAACTGGAGAAACACCAGATCCGGATTCCCGTCAAACACATGGCAAACAGCGGAGCCATACTGAACTTTCCCCTGTTTCACCTAGATATGGTGAGACCGGGTCTCATGTCTTATGGCATCTATCCCGGACCGGAAACAAAGGCAAAGGCAGACTTGGCGCCTGTCATGAGTTTCAAGACGAGGGTGGTCCTCATTAAGGAATTTCCTAAAGGATACAGCATCGGATATGGCCGGTCTTATATAACGGGTAAGCCGACAAAGATAGCGACCATACCGGTCGGATACGGTGACGGATACGGACGCATCCTATCCAATCAAAGCGAAGCGCTTGTCAGAGGAGAGCGCGCCCCTATAGTCGGGAATATCTCCATGGACATGTGCACCATCGATGTAAGCTGCATAGATAATTGCCGGATCGGTGATGAGGTGGTCCTGATGGGCGGCCAGGGCCATGAATACATATCTGCCGATGAGATCGCGGGAAAAGTGAATACCATCAGCTATGAAATTCTATGCGCTTTAGGCAAACGGGCGCCACGGGTTTTCTTGCATAAGGGAAAAACTGATACCGTAGAGCCCCGATTGCGGAGAATTTTTATTCCCGGCGAAGAAAAGTCGATCGCCAGGATCGACGGTATTATGCGCCACTGCTTTCAGGCAAGGGCCCACGATGAAGAACTGGGAGACGCCATATATTACGAGATGTTTGAAACCCTCTTTGGTAAAGAAGACCGTCAGTTGGAGTTAAGGACCAATTTCAAGTATGATATTTCTGTAAATGAGTTTTCCAAAGAAGAGAAGTTGTCAGACGAGAGAGCGGCAGAATACTTCAAGGTTACCACTCATATCGAATATATGAAGACGATGAAGAATCCTTTCTTCATGATAGGCTGCGCCCTAAACGATGAACAATTGTCCTCTTTCTTCAACGACAAGAAATGCGAGTACCGGTGGCTTTTAAGCAGAGGGGATGATCCGGTTACGGAGAAGGATTTCAAAGTCGCCGGGGTGCGCATAGACAATGAGGATGTGCCCATAATAAGGACGGAAAATACCGAGAGAGGTTATGAGGTCTGGTGCGGCGATGACAAGCTCAAAAAGAAGTTGAATAAGCAGGCCAGGGTGGAAATCGAGATTGTTACGAAGAAATCCAAAAGCAGCAATACCTTCTCTGTCTATATCGTATACCCCACCAGGGGTCTTGATATTTCGTTCAATTATGAGGGAGTAAAATTCAAATATGTGAAAGAAGTTAGCTTCTTTGCAGGGAAGCAACCGTATCCGGAGATCATCCGGAAACGGGGAAAATCCATCAGGCTTCGAATCAGCGACAATGAATGGATATTCCCCAACAGTGGTGTGACTTTTTTCTGGGATTTTTGATTTTATGAAAAAGTTAAGAGTAGGCATCATATCAGGCGGCATGTCCTCGGAGAGGGAAGTTTCGCTAAACAGCGGCAGGAATGTCTATGATAACCTTGATACTGAACTCTACGAAGGCAAACCGATATTCATGGATGATCATGGAAGTCTGTGGGTCATCACGTGGCAACTCGTTTCTCAAAACACCACCGTTGACATATCGGAACGTCTGTCTAGGGAGGCGCGAAAGATATCATACGAGGATCTGAAAAAGGAGATCGATTTCGCCTTCATATCACTGCACGGAAAATATGGAGATGACGGATGCATCCAGGGTCTTCTGGAACTCTTGGGGATACCCTACACAGGCCCCGGGATACTGGCATCAGCCCTGGGCATGGACAAACACATGCAGCAGATACTCCTGAGGGCTGAGGGGTTGAGTGTCCCCGACAGTATCATCGTCCACGAAAGGGAGTGGATGGAAAATAAAGAAGATGTCAAGAGGAGAATCACGAAACATTTTGCATTCCCTGTTTTTACGAAGCCTACCAGGGAAGGTTCAAGCGTAGGCGTTACAGGCGTCAAAGATGAAGATTCCCTCGAGAAGGGGATCGAAGATGCCCTTAAATATGATAATGCAGTTCTGGTTGAGGAATATCTTCAGGGGATAGAATTTTCGTGCATCGTTTTGGAAGAGGCGGGCGTTGCCAGGCCGCTTGATCTCACGGAGATTTACCCTCAAAGCGAATATTATACCTATGACGACAAGTATATGCCGGGGAGGTGCAGGAAGTTCACCCCGCCCAAAAATATCCCCTCGGATGTTGTAGAAAAAATCAAAGCGGAAGTTCTCAAAGCTTACCTTGCATTGGGGTTCAGATCGTACGGACGCATTGATGGCTTTCTGACAAAGGACGGACGGATACTCATCACGGACCCCAATTCCTCATCCGGTATGGCGCCTTCATCATTCTTCTTTGAACAGGCCGCCTCCATGGGGATGCTTCCCACATTGGTCATATCCAGGCTGATACAGAACGCAATCAAAATCCACCAGGAGAAGAAAGGGCCATTGTGACGCCAGTGATATGTTCATCCTCATGCAAAAGCTCCGGGAAATGACTTTACAAGAAAACAAATTGACTCTATAGTTCACAATGTTGTTGCGAGTCAGAAATTGAAAAAATTATTACGTGCAAGCATACTGAAAAACTAAGAGGTGATTACTATGAAGAAAATGGCATTGGCAGTTTCTTGCGTATTGGCGGGATTTTTTTTAATTCTTGCTCCTGTGACGCCGGCCTACGGCCTTGAATTTGGTGTGAGAGGCTATTACTGGTTTCCTCAATTAAAATCGGATTTGAGATTGGATGCAAATGGCGCTGCTGGCACCGATTTTGATCTCAAGGATAAATTTGATATCTCCAATAAGGGGGTCCCTTCGGTAGAGGCCTTCGCGGGTGTTGGAAGTCATCACTTCAGCTTTATGTATACCGAAGTCGGCTACTCGGGAACAGGCACGGCTGCGTCCCCCATAAACTTCGGAGGCAAGTCATACACAGGCACTGTCTCCGGGGATTTCAATTTCAGAATGATCGATGGAGAATACCAGTATGATGTTGTAAGCCTGAAGAACATCCTCGCGGGTTTTGCCATAGGAGCAATAGGCAAGGTCAAGTATATTGAAGGTCAAGTAAAATTGAACAATTCCACAAACGGGGAAACGACTCAGACATTTCGACTCCCGATTCCCATGGTCGGGATCGGCGCAAATCTGGGGATCCTTGCCAATATACTGGAGGCAAGGGCTAAAGTAACAGGCATGGGGTACTCGGGAAATTACGTTTACGAGGGTCTGGCTGACTTAGGTATCACCCCTTTTCCCTTCATAGATATACGCGGCGGATACAGGATAATAAAGTTCAAGGTTGACAGCATCAGTGATGTAACGACGGACACGACATTTCAAGGACCTTTCGTAGCGCTGACAATCGGCTGGTAATAATGGGGGAAAAGCAGTTGACATCATCGAATAGCGCGGGCAGCGAGAAGCTCAAGGTCGGGATTGTAATGGGAGGAGTGTCTTCTGAAAGAGAGGTTTCTCTTGAGAGCGGCAGAAATATCTTTAATAAAATTGATCGTAAGAAGTACGATCCCATCGCCATATTCATGGATAGCAAGGCCGCCTTCTGGGAAATACCGATAAAGCTCTTGATGAGAAACAGCACGAAAGATATTGAGGAGGATCTGCCGGAAGAAGCGAAATATATCCCATATGAGATGTTGAAGACGCGGACAGATTTTATCTACATCGGCCTGCACGGCAAGTACGGTGAAGATGGATGCTTGCAGGGCCTGCTGGAGCTTCTCAACATCCCCTACACCGGCTCAGGAGTATTGGGTTCCGCCTTAGGGATGGATAAATATGTGTGCAGAAATATCCTGGCCGCAAGCGGAATTGATGTACCGAAGACATTGCCTGTTTTCAAACGGCAATGGCAATCCGAAAAGAAAGAGGAAATCCTTGACGCCATTGAAAAAGATATCCGGTTCCCCTGCGTCGTAAAGCCGACGCGGGAGGGATGCAGTACAGCCGTTAAAAAGGTGGTTTCGAGAGAAGGCATCCCCGCCGCCGTGGAAGAAGCATTCCACTGGGATAACACGGCATTGGTAGAGGAATTCATCGACGGCATGGAGGTAACGTGCGGTGTCATCGAGGATGATCAGCCATTGGCGCTGACTCCCTCTGAAACCATTCCTACGGATGACGTCCTTTCCCTTGAAGACAAGTTTCTCTATGGTCAGGGTGAAAATAAAACCCCGGCCAGAGTTCCGGATAATATACTGCAAAAGATTAAGGACGTTGCTGTTGAGACCTTCTCTGCCCTTGACCTCCGGGGCTATGCAAGAATCGATATGTTCGTGAGGAAGGACGGGAGAGTCGCTGTCCTCGAGCCGAATACCCTCCCCGGAATGACGCCCTCCACCGTTCTTTTTCACCAGGCGGCGGCCTCCGGAATTACCCAGACAGAGTTCATTGACCGGGTGATTGCTTCAGCCCTGAAGGCCCACGAAAGAAAAAGAGGGCCGTTGTAAGCAAAGATGGTTGATTTGCCATTACACCCATTTCGAACTCGCCTCTCCATGTCATTTCGAACCCTTCGGTTTACTCAGGGTAAACTCCGTGAGAAATCCTTGTCCCGAGCGAAGAGAGGGATCTGTTTCAATGCATCACAGATTCCTCAGTCGCTACGCTCCTTCGAAATGAAACGAGGGCGACAGTCTGATAGCACATAAGCATCTGAAACAGCTTACTTATCCCGCCACTTGCAAATCAATAATCGTGTCACATAAGAACGTTGACAATATGTGATAAATGACTATATTATGTGTGACTTTCGGGGGTTATTATCCTAGTCTAATGGTTTGACTATGCACTTCAATCCGGCACAAAGGTCGCTCGCAAATAATGTGTTTCTACAGGCGGAAAACCTCACGGGACAGTATTTCCGTTTCAGCCGCGAAGAGATGAAGAAATACCGGTACGATGTAAAGACCCTCGCTGGTCTTGAAAAACACGAAGTGAGAGATGGGGCATTTGCACATTTATGCAGGTACCATTTCAATAAAGATCAAGACCTGGATAAATCGGGTGATTTTCATTTTTACAGAGTTTGTCTTCAGGATAACCAGATTCTCAATGCCGTTGAGAGGGGACATTCTTTCATCAGACTGAACCCCTTGCTGTTATATATTGCCGCACACGAGCTTGTCCATATCATACGGTTCGAGGCCAGAGAAATTGATTTCGATGCATCGCGGGAAGAAAAAGAGCGGGAAGAAGATAAAGTCCATACGATAACAAGGGATTTACTTCAGTCCTGCATCTCTCCTGATCTCAGACTTATTTTTGATTGCTTCAGCAATCGTTACAAAATAGGAGATATTTTAATTCAATGAGACTTGGGGTTCGGGGCTCGTCCCGAGCATACCATTGATTTAAGAAAATATTCATTGGTGGAGGGTTTGTATGCCGATTTATGAATATAAGTGCAGGAAGTGTGGGAAGCAGTACGAGCTGTTTCAGCACATGACTGATCCCGTCGCTAAGACGTGCAAATTCTGTAAAGGTCCTGTTAGCAAACTGATTTCCATGTCATCCTTCCATTTGAAGGGTTCGGGTTGGTACGTTACAGACTACGGCGGAAAGAAGGCGCCCGCAAGTGAGGCGAAGAAAGACGATACTGGAAAATCCGAAACAACAGACACCGTAAAGACGGAACCGACCGCGAAAACCAGCACGGAAGAATAAGAAACCCCCAACCCTTCTCAAAAAAAAGGTGGCCTCCAAAATGGATGCCGCCTTTTTTTAGATATTTACTCTTTTGAAATTCAAGATGAACTTTGAAAAGTTCGTCCCCTCAGTCCCGCGCATCCGGAGGGCTAAGTTATCTCGCCTGGTTCGTTAGATCGCGCTTCCCGCGGAGACGCTGCATCAGAAAGCGGTCCACAGCCTCCTGAGATATGTCATTGCCTATGACCTCTTTGATCGTATCAATGGGAATCTCCACGCGCGCCGCGCCCCTGTGGCCGCCGGCATTCCCATAGTTTGCGAAAGCCTTTGCGGCAATTGCCCCGCAATCCTGGCGGTACCCATCCCCTCTGAAAATAATGACAAGCCTTTCTTTAACGATCCCGGCGATGATAACGTAAGAGATGCCAACGATGCGCAGAAAAAAGTCCGCCACCTGAACACATGCATCGACACTTTCCACCCTGCCCATAAAACTCATAATCCTGTCACGGTAGCGCCGCCTGTTACGATATGCGTAATCGTAATACTTGAGAAAGCGTTCGGGGATTTGATTCAGTTCGATGCGGCGGATAAGCTGTCGATTAGCGCGGGCAAAATTCAGGTAGTATGCACTGATGTCTTCAAGAATGACGTCGCGCTCAAAATTGTTTGTATCGGCCTTGATTCCGTAAAGAAGCGCCGTGTAAAGTTTCTTGGGAATTTTGACCTTTGCAGCGAGGAGGTACTCCGTCATCATCGTTGATAAGGCGCCGTAATTCTCCCGTATGTCGGCCAGCTCCGCGTGCCATACTGTTGTGCAGGGATGATGATCAAAGACAATCTGCGGTTGAACGTCCTGGAGGGCAGCGCCGAAAAAGGTAGGCTGGGCGTCTACAATGGCAATCAACCGGTATGCCCGGATATCTGTTTTGTCCAAGAGTTGAATGTCCACTTTCATTGCCCGGATGAACTCAATATTCTGCTGGCGAACGACGGGTTCCGTGGCAATGTAGGTACATTTCGTCAAACCCGCTGTCTGCCGGAGGAGTTCCTGAAGGGCCATGCATGATGCAACAGCGTCCGGGTCAGGACTGCCAAACATGAGAACAGCAAGGGCATCATCCTGTTTGACCATGGTCTTGAGTTTCATTACATTGTGTAATGTCTCTTCTTTAATTAGGAAGGATTCAATGCGTTTCATAAGCGTCGCTAAACCGGACCTCTCCTCCAGACAATTAGATGATTACGGATAGAGAACCCGTATTTTCCCCTTCGGTTCCGAAATGATTTCACCCACGATGGCCGCCTCAACAATACCATCAGCATGCATCCTGCCGATTAATGTTTCTGCCTGACTGTCCGGCAAGACAATAAGCAGTCCACCGGCGGTCTGCGGATCAAACAGGATATCCACCAGCCAATCAGGACATGCCGGAGCAACCTCGATGAACTTCGCGCGATACTGACGATTCCGTTCCAGCCCCCCCGGCACTATACCTGTCTCGACGAATTCCCGTATTTCCGGGAAGAATGGAATAGATGACGCATTAATAAGCATGCCCACATCGGAGTCTTCCACCATTTCACAGGCATGACCAAGAAATCCAAATCCCGTGATGTCGGTACAGGCATGAATACCAGGCATTTCCAGCATGAGCTCCGCGGCCTTCTTATTCAGGGTGGTCATATACATTGTCGACTTTGCCACAAGCGCCTCATCGGCCAGACCGGCTTTAAGCGCCGTGCTGACAATACCTGTACCCAGGGGTTTGGTGAGAATCAGTTTGTCCCCTACCCTGCCGCCTCTATTGAGCAGGACTCTGTCAGGATGCACCACGCCGGTAACAGAAAGCCCGTATTTTGGTTCGTCATCCTCTACACTGTGCCCTCCGACGAGAAGGACGCCGGCCTCCCGCATCTTATCAAGTCCTCCCTTAAGAATCTGCCGGAGTATAGACATATCCATTGTCTTTGCAGGGAAGCAGACAATATTCAATGCTGTAAGCGGCCTTCCTCCCATGGCATAGACATCGCTCAAGGCATTCGTGACGGCGATTTGGCCGAATGTGTAAGGATCATCCACGATAGGCGTAAAAAAATCCACCGTCTGGATAATGGCCAGATCATCACGGAGTTTATAAACTCCGGCGTCTTCCGCATGTTCCATCCCGACGATCAANTTNGGATCGGAAATCAACGGCAAATCNCGCAATGCTTCACTCAGGTCGCCCGGACCGATCTTGCAGGCTCAACCGGCCCCGTGGACAGTCTCGGTAAGGCGTATCTTTAGTTTCTCTTCCATGCGCGCATCTTACAGTAATCGGCTATATGCGTCAATATTTTGTGTTGCCGCAATAAATTAAGGTTTGAAAAATATCACAAAGACTCCCGCTTTGATTATAGCTCGTAATTGTGGTAACTTACTTGATATGAGCCGGGATAAATTCAGGAATATTACCATCCAGCAATTGGAAGTCCTCATGGCACTGATCGGAGCAGGCAGTTTCACCAGAGCCGCTGCCAAACTCTCCCTTTCCCAGCCGTCTCTCACCAAGCAGATCCAAAACCTGGAAGAGGCGGTAGGATCGCGATTGGTCAACCGTGGAGTAACGGGAATTTCTCTTACTCCGGAGGGTCAGATTATATATGGTTATGCAAAACGGACCCTCCGATTAAGGGAGGATGCCAAAGAACGCGTCGTAAGACACAAGGCGCAGGAATCAGGACATATCTATGTGGCTGCCAGCACAATACCGGCCACATACATTATTCCCCGCTTACTAAGCAGTCTGAAAAATGCGCACCCTGATATACGGGTACACATGCAGATGCATGACAGCGAGGAAACGCTGCAAATTGTTTTGAACGACCAGGCAGAAATTGGTTTCATCGGTAAAGAAGCTGTAAACAAGAAACTGGTTGTGCAGCGTCTATGGAAGGATTCTCTGGTGCTCGCTGTCCCCGCCAGCCACCTTCTTTCGAACCGAAGAGCTGTGAAAGTGGAAGACCTTAAAGAGATACCCTTCATCATTCGGGAAAAAGGGTCGGCGACACGTGATATTATAGAAGAATGCCTGGAAAAACAGCGGCGTACAAGCCTGTCTCGTTTCAATGTGATTTGTGAAATGGGAAGTTCCGAGGCCGTAAAAGAGGCCATCCTGGCCGGTTTAGGTGTTTCCATTCTTTCTGTTTTTGCGATAAAACGAGAACTGTCGCAGGGTTTACTGACCGCTCTTAATGTCAGCGACTGCAACATGGAAAGATATTTCTACCTCGTCTACAAGAAGCAATTCCCTCTCATGATGTACCACAAGCACTTCCTGGAAATCGTAAAGCGATATTCCCCATTCAAATAAGCCCCGCTACGGCAAACCTAAGAATCGGCAAAACCACATTTCCCCTATAACAAATAAGAATAAAGCGCGTGTGTCTATAGGTTATAGGAATTTGACTTATTCGATTAAACTATATAATCTTATTCAAAATAGATGATCGTGACTGCGACAATAAGGATAGTGGGAGGTTCATGAGACATGATTAAGAGGAGATCGTTGGCAATTTTGATCAGCGCTATTTCCGTTTTCGGACTTGCAAGTGTCAGTTCCGCTTGGGGTACCAAAGAACTCGACACTGAGAAGAGCGCCGTAACATTTGCGCGGGAAGTGGAAAGAGGCGGTTACAAGATCGTAACAACACAGGAGTTGAAAAGCTGGATTGACCAGAAAAAAGATATGCTGATTGTTGACACCCAGCCATACGAAGCCAGTTTCAAGAAACAACATTACCCCGGAGCAGTAAATTTCGAATTGCCCAGACCGGAAATGACAAAACTCGACGATAATACTAAATCGGCATTGAAAAATTTCCTTGGACCCGATAAGAACCGCGTTATTGTTTTTTATTGCGGATTTGTGGAATGCACCCGGAGCCACAATGGGGCGATGTTGGCAACTCGGCTCGGCTACAAAAACGCGTATCGCCAGCCAGGCGGCATAAAGGCATGGAACGAAGCAGAATATCCGGTCGAAAAGGTGCAATAGGATAATACAAGCCGAGGTCTTTCGCAGCGGTTGCACAGAATGGAAGGAGTGATAGTCGACCTTTATAAGACGGGATTACGATGCACTATCTTTTTCAGCGGCGTTCTTGCGTTCGTAATCTTCGATAGCCTCGAGCAATGCTGTGGTTCCTGACAAGATGCATTTGCCATCGCGCCCGGGAATCCCCTTAAGTGCAAGGATAACATGGGCATCGTTTATCCGTTTCGCCTCACCTATCGTCTTGCCTTTGGCCAGCACCGTGGTCATGCTGCTCGTCGCAACGGCTCCGGCGCATCCGGAGGACAGAAATTTAATATCCGCAATTCGGCCTTTATCTACTTTAATCCACAGATGCATCGAATCGCCGCAGGAAGGATCGCCAATGTGTGCATATCCGTCAGCATCTGTTATTCTGCCCACATTTCTCGGATTCGTACTGTGGTCCGCTACCAGTTCATTATAAAAAAGTACGGGGCCATGAGGGAGCTCCATTCCCACTTTCAGCTCCACTTCATCGTACGTCTTTCTCTTATAGAGATCCTTCCAGTTATCAGATTTTCTCTTTATTTCATTTTGCCTCATTGCATCACCTGCGGGACCAATTACGCGAGCCTTACAAATATCCCATCTGTCATTTATGCCCCTTTGGTTTACTCAGGGTAAACTCCGGGAGAAATCTTACAATCTTAATTTGTTATCAACAAAGTTTGCTCACATCCGCCCATTGAAGAGCTTTCGGTGGGCGAATATAAAAGAAGCGAGCATCTGTGTCAACGAAAAATTGGCGAACAACATACTGTCGAGCAGAACGATAGATGCAATCCTACCTCAGGCGGAAATCGACCCTGCTATTCTTCGCTTTCTCCTTCTTATCCGGTGCAATGGTCTTCGGCTCCACGATGAAGATGCGGTCCGCAGAGATCGTGCCGTCCTTCAGGAGTAGTGATTTGATCTGTATCGCCCGCTGAGACGCCAACAGTCTCAGGTCGCTGTCACTGACCGTCAATTGCGTCATCATAAGTTTTTCCATCTCCGGAACGGGCAGGCTTTTCTTCATACCGATCACTGTTCTGGGTTTCGGGAACTTTTCCGCCTCATAGGCAAGGGTAAGATATCTCTTATATTCATCGTCTTTGATCTGGACTTCGTCCACGGGAACTGCCTTCTGCCCTTGACGGATCAGCTCTTTCAGTTTCTGAGCCTTCAGTTTTGCGCTGAGCTGATTCCGCTTCAGCCCCTCCTTATCTTTTTCCATGTCGACATGACCTTCGATATCGAGTCTTAAGCCAGGTCGCTCATGGAGGGCCTTAATCAGGGTTTCCACCTTCTTCAAATTTGCTCCACCTATGGCGGAACTGCCGTCGTCAAACTCGACATAGCTGAGTTCCTCTCCATGACCGAACAAAGAACCCAACATAGCAAATGGCGCCGTCGCAGCCTTTTCAATGAGGTTACCGATCACCTTAACCACAATTCGCCACACGCTGAATTGCGGATCGTCGAGGCTTCCGGTCACAGGAATATCCAGGTCTATATTTCCTTTTCTGTCCTTCAGAAGGGCAACGGCCAACCTTACCGGAAGTTTCGTCGCCTGTGGGCTTTCCACGGGATCACCGAAATTGAACTGATTGAGGAATATTTTATTCTTGGAATCCAGCTTTTTCTCTACTATCAAATACTGCAAATCAAAAGAGAGCTTTCCCTTCCTGATGCTATATCCTGCATATTTCCCCGAATAAGGCGACAGCGGGCTGAGGTCCATATCTTTGAAACTTGTCTTGAGATCTATAAAGAGGTTTTCCGGGAACGGGTGGATCCTGCCGGTGATTTCGAGGGGAGCGGAATAATCCAGATTCCCGCGCAGATCCACATCCGCAGTTTTACTGGCCATGGAAGAAATTCCGGAGACGCGACCGCCGATCTCCGCGAGCTTGGCAGCATAGTTCGGTTTTATATAACGATCCTGAAAATCGATGGTGCCGCCCTGCAGACTTAAGGCGCCTATCTGAATCTCCTTTGGGGGCTTCTCCGCCTGCTCCGTAGTTTTCTTATCTGTTACGGTTGTCTCAGGCTTTTCCGCTGCCTGCTCTTCTACAAGATGCTGGAGATTCATCGTCCCATCAGGAAGAACAATCATTCGCGCGTAGAAATCGGTCAGTGATATATCACTGATACGAAGATACAAGGGATTGTAGCCAGCCTGCACATTCTTGAAGAAGAGCGATTTCCACTTCAGGAGACTCTCGGCATTAACCTTGTCAATCGTGGCAAAGTTGGCGACGAGGATATTGCCGGCAAAGCTCATCTTCAGATTATCTTTTTCCATGGCCTGCAGATTGACACGTCCCGACGTAGATACTTTGCCGTCGGTTATGCTGACCTTCAGTTTATCATCGACATAAGGCTGCAGACCGAGGAGGCTCACAGATTTGACGTTGATGGCGAGATTTGCAGAGAGGGGATCCATGCCCACAGGACCGGCAACAGTAACCACGCCCGTTTTGTCCAGACGCAGTGAGAGCGACATGTTGCCTTTGGTGTTCCTCTCCGTGGAAATATGGCTTCCTTTCAGAGATAGGCCGCTGATGTCAAAACGGCCTTCCATGGGAGGCACAGCATCAAAAAACTGGATCTTCCCATCCTCAATTCCCAGATCGTCGATCTTCAGGGTCACAGGCGCTTCATCCTTTTTCTTGACTTCCTTCTGCGGAGGGATGAGCGAAAGCAGATTTAATTTTCCCGATTTATTCCGCCGGATGACCAATTCCGGCCCTGACAGGGCGATCTTTGAGAAATGGTAGACCGATGCAAAGGGTTCGAGCGAAGCGGCGGAGACCTGAAGCGTGGGCATGCGAATCAGACGCTGCTTGTCCAGCTCGTCAACGGCAAGGTCTTTGAGTGTCGTATCTCCCTTGATGGTGATGGATGGCTTCTTGTCCCGGTGCTGAATGAAGGATATGCTCGTCTTCGTACTCAACAGGCCTGACCACATTTTGAAATTCATCTTAAGAGGCACGTAGGGAAGATAATAAGGGATGTCGAGATTCTTGATTTCTATATCAAAGGAAGATTCCCTGGAATCGGCAAAGGGTTTTGTCCTGCCCTCTATGGTGTAGAGACCGCCATTTATATTCGCCGAAAAATAAGGGGTGACGTATTCATCCGTGTAGTAGGGCATATCGGAAACGAACGGGATCCTGATGTTGATTTCCCTGGCCTTATGAATGGTTTTCTTCGGCCCGTCCCAGAATTCGACCGTACCGTTTTCTATGTGAATGTTGTTCAATGAAAATGGTGGCGGCGGTGACTTTTTCTCTTGGGTTTCACCTTCCTTTGGAAGCAGGTCTGAGAAGTTGTATGACCCGTCGTCACGTCTGACTATCCTGACAGTCGGATTCGTGAGCCTGATCTCCTTCATAATCAGGGTCATGCGAAAGATGGAGAGACTGTCGATGTTCATAAAAAGGCTGTCGAAGCCGATAAAGGTATCAGTTCCCCCAGGTTCTTTAACCTGAAAGGAATCGACCGTCACCGTGAGTCTCAGGGGGTTTACGGTTATCTGCTTTAGCGCTACTTCGCGATGAAGGTTTTCTGAAAGAGTCTTGACAAGAANAGTTTTCAGGAAGGGGGGAAGCGCGAAATATGCCGCGATGANAATCACCGCGAGTANGGCAACGACGGACAAAATAACTTTGCTTACGCGACCCATGTTAGCCTCCTATCCTGTCATGTTTGATGTATCCTCAAAGCTTTTATATAACTTCTGTCGTGTTTCAGGCAAGACTTAATCTTTCGCCAAACCCCTGCTCCGCCAGATCATATAGATGGCAGGATAGATGATCAGTTCGAGGATGGTGGAGGTAATCACACCGCCGACCATGGGCGCAGCAATCCGTTTCATAACATCTGCGCCTGTGCCGTGGCTAAACATGATAGGGATAAGCCCCGCAAGAATGACGCTTGCCGTCATTATCTTGGGACGGATTCTCTTTACGGCACCGTACATGATGGCATCTTTCAGATCGACCGCATTTTTCAGCTTCCCTTCTTTTATCCATTTCTCATAGGCCAGGTCAAGGTAGAGGAGCATCACCACGCCTGTCTCCGCATCGAGCCCCGCAAGGGCGATGATACCGACCCATACGGCGATACTCATGTTGTAATTTAGAATATAGAGAAGCCAGAAGGACCCCACGAGGGAAAAGGGAACGGCAAGAAGGACGATCGCCGTTTTCATGACTGATTTCGTATTGAAGTAAATCAGGACAAAAATAATGAAGAGCGTGAGGGGAATGACGAGTTTCAGCCTCTCATGGGTCTTAATCAGATATTCATATTCGCCGCTCCAGGTAAGGCGATAACCGTCGGGGATCGTGAGTGATGCCACCTTCTTCCTGGCCTCGTCAACATAACCGCCTATGTTCCCGCCTGAGTAATCTATATAGACATAGGAGGTCAGGAGCCCCTCCTCACTTTTTATGGCTGTCGCACCTTTGACAATCTTTATATCAGCAAGTTCCCCAAGAGGTATGCGCAGTGGAGCCGTAGAACTTGACGGGGACGTCATGCCTGGGGCCGCTGCCGCGGCAGGACGGCTCGTCATCACAGGGACCAGCACACGCCTCAGTTTTTCCACATTATTTCGCAGGTCCCGTGCATAGCGGACATTCACAGGATAGCGCGCCCGTCCTTCGATGGTAGTAGTCAGGTTCATCCCCCCGACTGCCGCCTGAATGACCTCCCCGACGTCATCCACGGTCAGGCCATATCGTCCCACCTCATCCTTGCGTACGACGATGTCCAGAAAATATCCGGTCGTGACCCTCTCCGCATAGACACTCCGGGTCCCCGGGATTTCCCTGATGTGATGCTCTATGGCGAGCCCTATTTTTTCAATCTCTTCCAGGTTGGGCCCGAGAATCTTAATCCCCACAGGCGTCCTGATCCCCGTGGCCAGCATGTCAATGCGGGCCTTGATAGGCATAGTAAAAGAATTAGCCACACCGGGAATCGACAGCGCGTCATTCATCTCGTTCTTGATCTTCTCCACATCCATGCCCTTGCGCCACTCCGATTCGGGCTTCAGGTTGATCACCGTCTCGAACATCTCCAGGGGCGCCGGGTCCGTTGCGGTCTCAGCGCGGCCGGCCTTCCCGAAGACCTGGGCGACTTCCGGAATCTTCATGAGGATCTTATCCTGCATCTGCAGCAATTTCGAGACCTCCGAGATGGACGCCCCGGGCATGGTCACAGGCATGTAAAAGAGGGTCCCTTCGTAAAGGGGTGGCATGAATTCCGAACCAAGTTTCATAAAAGGATAAACTGTCAGTAGCACAACAATGGCGGCAATGATAATGACGGTCTTTCTCCACCTGAGGGCGAGGCCGGCAATGGGCTCATAAAGCTTATGAAGGATGATGCTGATGGGATTTCTGTCTTCATGTCTTATTTTCCCACGAACAAAGATCGTCATCAATACAGGCGTCAGTGTGATCGCGAGAAATGATGAGAAGAGCATGGCAAACGTCTTGGTATAAGCGAGCGGTTTGAAGAGCCTCCCTGCCTGCGCCTGCAAGGTGAAGACGGGCAGGAAGCCAACCGTGATCACGAGGAGCGAGAAGAAAAGGGAGGGACCGACTTCTTTGGCCGCATCTATGATCACGTCCGTCCTCTTTCCCGGTCTGCCTTGGGCTTCCCATTCTTCCAGCTTCTTGTGGGAGTTTTCCACCATGATGATCGAGGCGTCAACCATGGCGCCGATGGCGATGGCGATACCGCTGAGACTCATGATATTTGATGTGACACCCAGATAGTACATGCAGATAAANGACATGATGATAGCCACAGGCAAGGTGAGGATCACCACGAGGGCGCTGGGCAGGTGGAAAAGGAAGATGAGACAGACGACACTGACGGCAACGGCGAGCTTTATGATTTCATCTTTCAGGGTGTCGATGGAACGCTTGATCAGGTCTGACCTGTCATAAGTGGTAACAATCTTAACCCCCTTGGGGAGACTGGGCGTGATGTCTTTCTCTAACTTCTCCTTGACCCGTTCTATAACATTGAGAACATTCTCACCGAAGCGGACAACGACAATACCGCCTGCGACCTCTCCCCTGCCGTCCAGTTCCGCAAGGCCCCTCCTGATTTCCGGTCCGAACTGGACGCTGGCCACATTTTTCAAAAAGATCGGCGTTCCCGCATTATCCGCGCCCAGGGAGACATCCTCCAGGTCCTTAAGGCTCTTGATGTAACCGCGGCCTCTCACCATGTATTCGACACCGGACATCTCCAGAACCCTGCCTTCCACGTCCCGGTTGCTCTTCCGGATTACTTCCATCACTTTGGTGATCGGAATGTTGTAGGCAAGGAGGCGGTTCGGATCAATGGTTACCTGGTACTGCTTCACAAACCCGCCTACGCTCGCCACCTGTGAAACGCCGGGAACGCTTTCCAGCGCCAGTTTGAGCGAATAATCCTGGAGCGAGCGGAGTTCGGAGAGATCATGCCCGCCCGTCTCATCAACGACGGCATAGGAAAATCCCCATCCAAGACTCGTCGCGTCAGGACCAAGGACGGGATTAACATCAGCGGGAATCTTGTTTTTAACGGCCTGAAGATACTCCAGCACGCGGCTTCTCGCCCAGTAGATATCTGTCCCTTCCTTGAAAATGACATAGATAAAGGAACTGCCAAGATAGGAAAAACCCCTGACCGCCTGTACCTGAGGCGCAGCAAGAAGGGTGGATGAAATTGGATAGGTGATCTGGTCTTCTACAAGGTCGGGGCTCCGGCCTGTCCATTCCGTATAGATGATGACCTGCGTATCGCTCAGGTCCGGGATGGCGTCAAGCGGCGCATTTTTCAGCGCCCAGTAACCCCAGGCAATGGAAATGAACACCATGAGAAAGATGATAAACTTATTGCGGGCGCTGTATTCAATGATTCTGGCAATCATATGATACTTTCAATTCTGATCTACGGATTGCGTAAGGGTTTGACGCCCTTGAGCTGGGCTTCGGAATCAATCAGAAAATTGGCGGTCGACACGACTTTCTCGCCGCTTTTCAAGCCCCGCAGGACTTCCACGGCGCCGTCCGCACGGAGGCCGACCTGGACAACACGGGGTTCGTAAACGCCATTCCCCCGGTCCACATAAACCACCTGCTCGACGCCGGTATCGATCACAGCCGATTCCGGGATGACAAGCTTCTTGCCCAGACCGATCCTGATTTCCACATTCGTAAACATCTGTGGCTTAAAGTCGCCTTTCGGATTTTGCAGAGTCAGTCGCACCTTCGCCGTCCTCGTATCCGCTGAGATGGTGGGATAGATATAATCAATCCGTGACACCANTTCCCTGCCCGGGAAATAACTGAGGGTGATGCGGGCCTGTTGACCTACCCGNACAAAGGGCAACTCGTATTCGTAAATATCGGCAACTATCCAGAGCGTGGAGAGGTCGGCTATATCAAATAGTTTTTCTCCCGGCATTACCTTCATCCCTTGAATGGCCGCTTTCTGTGTAACGAACCCGCTTACCGGACTGTAAAGGATTAACGTGCGGACGGGCTTCCCTGTCTCCTCAATTTTATTGATCTGTTCCTCGGAGATGTCCCATATCCGCAGCCTCTCTCTGGCAGCCGCCAGCGTGGCCTTGGCATCCTTCGCAATCATGTCCCGTAATTCGGAAACGGGTTCGGAAGTCGCTTGTGTCTTTGTCTGATCGCGCCCCGATTGGGCGGCGCCGGGTCGATCCGTCGGGGCGATTTGCTTAACCGTCCATTTCAATATGCTGAGGTACTCATGCTGGGTCGCCAGAAGCTCCGGAGAGTAAATCTCCGCCAATGGCTCCCCCTTCCTTACGTAACGGCCTGTATAATCCACGTAGAGCTTCTCAATCCAGCCCTCGATCTTGGTATTGATGGTGGCCAGCTTCTGTTCGTCGGCCTCTANCTTTCCCACCGTTCGTATGACTTTCTGCATGGGCTTTAGGGCAACCTTGACCGTCTTTACGCCGATGAGTTGCTGCTGTTCGGGAGAAAGCTCAACCTGAGGAACCTCCTCTGCCGCCGTTTCTTCCTGCTGGAGATCAGGTTTGACCGTCTTAGCTTTCTCCGCTGCCGCGGGCTTCTGAACAGTATGTCCCGCATGCCCCTGGGCCAGGAGCGGTGCTGAAAAAATAATCCCCAGAAGAAACATAACTGCTGCCGCACTGGCGGCCATCACCATCATAAAGGTATTTCGCTCTCTCATTTGCCCGCACCTCCTGGAGATGAAACCTGACCTTCCGTAATGGCATGGAGTCGCGCGATAGCTTTTTCTCTTTCCACAAACTGGCTCCAGTAAAGGATTTCGTAATCAAGCAGGGTTTTCAGTCTTGTAATCACCACTATTGCTTCTGTCCTCCCGGTGGCATATCCCGACAGGGCCAACTCGACGTCCTGAGAGTTCTTGGGGATTAAACCGTTCTTATAAATGTCCATTAGCTTTTCCGACGATTTGATCATAGAAAAATTATCCTGTATGGCTGCCGATATCATCAGTTTAACGGCCTCCAGTTCCTGTTTCACCTGAGCAAGAGACGCCTTTGCCTCAAGGACTGCCGGTTCCTGTTTTGTCTTGTAGTACAGGGGTATGTTGACCGTCGCCTGTGCATTCCACATGTCCTTGAAGTCACCGGATCGGTTGAAGTAGCCGGCGGTGATATTAAAGTCCGGGTAGTACTCTTTCTGGGCCATAAGGATTTTGGTGTCTGCCGCTTCGATCATTTTTTTTCTGGATTTGATCTCCGGCGAGCGCTGATCGGCCATNTGCANGGCCTCATCAAGGGTGATTGTGAATGGCGNGTAGGCTGGCTCGATGGGTCTCCCCAGGGGCGGCCCCTTCTCACGTCCTATTGTGGCCCGGAGCATGGCCTCCTGAGACCNTATCTTCTGGTTCAACATCTCCTCTTTTTCGAGGAGCATGTATTTCTCTGTCTGCGCCATGAGGACCTCCTGCTGCATCGCCTTACCGGCCGCNTAGCGGGCAAGGGTGAGGTCCTCAGTCCGNACAAAGAGGTCTCTCTTGTCTTTCAAAAGATCGATATTTTTGTAGGCCAGAAAGAGATCGTAGTAAAGTTCTTTGACCCGCGCTGCCGTCTTTAGCTTCAGGAGTTCATGCATGGCCTCCAGGCTTTGGCTGTCACGCTCTGCCATGTCCCCCTTCAGCGCACGTTTGCCAGGAAAGAGAAATTGCTGCGACGCTGAAAACATCCACTGGGAACCCTGTTCCTCGCCGTAGGTGTACCGGTTAAAGCCCTCGTTTTGATAACCGAATGAAACCAGCGGATCAGGGAGGCTCTTCGACTGGGGGATGCGGTATTTGGCAGCTTCGCT
>Ga0031655_10000535_pt1 | contig 24174 bp, 20 predicted proteins | sample FrelakmetHBP12HB_FD_55187 | JGI IMG/M metagenome (GOLD analysis project Ga0031655, IMG submission 55187) | Freshwater lake sediment microbial communities from the University of Notre Dame, USA, for methane emissions studies -HBP12 HB | ecosystem: Environmental > Aquatic > Freshwater > Lake >... | reverse complement strand
GCATCATTTTTAGATTCAACATATCTCCTCAGAAAATAGAAGATCAAGGGATAGGCGTCTATTTTTCACTTCAAAACAGATTGAAAAAAGTCGAAGAGGCCTTAGAAGAAAGCCAACAACGATATCGTTGGGTCGTCGAAAATTTTCAACAAGGAATCTTTGTCATCAATCAAAATGCTACTATCATCTATACCAATAAATTTTTCATGGACATGGTTGGGTTCACACCCGCAGAGATACTTAACAAACCTCTCTTCGATTTCCTTGACCAACCTTCAATAACACTCCTACAAAACACTTTGCACGGCGAGGCACAAAAACAAGGCGAGGAATTCGAGACAACACTTATAAAAAAAGACAAAACACGCATTTCAACAAGATTTTCAATTACGCCCTATATCAATGAAAGCGAAAGAATCGGGACCCTAATTACCGTTCAAGACATCACCACTCAGAAAAAAATCGAAAACGAACTGCAAGAAAAAATCGGCCGCTTACAGAAGAGTGAAATCGCCACACTGAACATCATGGAGGACTTGCAAGGAACCATTATCGACCTCCAGAAAGCAAAAGAAGAAATCAACGATAAGAACGAGGCGCTTCAGTCAATTAACGAGGAACTGAACACCGCCAGAGATCAATTATCCCAATGGAACGAGGACTTAGAGAAAAAAATCCAGGAGCGCACCATTGAAATTCAAAATCTCCTGCAACAGAAAGACGATTTCATCAATCAGCTCGGACACGATTTGAAGACGCCACTAACTCCTTTGAATACACTGCTACCACTTGTCAAACAACGAGAGAATGATCCAAAAATTATCGAGCTCCTTGATATCTGTATCGGCAACGTCAACTATATGAAAAACCTCGTGATAAAAACCCTCGAGCTGGCACGATTGAATTCACCAAACACGGCCTTTGCCACTACCGGCATCAGCCTCCTTGATGAACTCAACGAAATATTACAGCAGAAAAAACCTGTATTCATAGAACACCACATAAACATTGACAATCACATCGCGAATCATCTCATCGTCGAAGCAGATCCGATCCAGATCAAAGAAGTGTTCGACAATCTTATTATCAATGCGGTGAAATATTCAAAACCAGAGGGAACCTTTATTACCATCGACGCCAAGGAAGACGCTGACAACGTCGTCGTTTCTATCAAAGACAACGGAATCGGACTATCGAGGAAGCAGCTTGAGCAAATCTTTACCGAATTCTACAAGGCGGATCAGAGCAGACATGACTTAGAAAGCACTGGTCTTGGTCTCCCTATTTGTAAGCGCATCATTGAGAAACACGGTGGAAAGATTTGGGTGGAAAGCCCCGGACTGGATAAAGGCTGCACATTCTATTTCACCTTAAAAAAAGGGATAAAAGGGGTAGGACATGAACGAAACACGGCGGGTTAATCTCCCACCGCTGTTTCTTCAGAACGGACAAGGAGGCCGAGGGGCGCTATTTTAAATATACGGCAAAGAATAGCATGAATCGGTTGGGATCATGGTTAAAACTATCATGGTTGTCGATGACAACGCGGATGTCATTACATCTATCAAATACGGGCTGGAAGGTATCACGGACGAATTTCAAGTAATCGGGGCTGAAAGCGGGAAACAATGCCTCAGTTTCTTGTTGCAGAACAAGATACCGGACATTATCCTGCTTGATATTATGATGCCTGAGATGAACGGCTGGGAGACATTCAATAAACTGAAGGAAAACAAGACGTGGAAGAAAATACCGGTGGTGTTCCTTACCGCTCGCATCGACAACATCGCGAAGAACGCAGGGAGATTCCTCGGTGAAGATTACATCGAAAAGCCGTTTGAAATCCAAGATGTGAAGAACCGTATCAGTAAGGTGTTGGAAAAAAAAGTCAGTCAGACCTCTTAGCCCTCCTTAAACGCAGGTTCTACTGTTTTTCGTAGCGTAGCAGTTCATCGTATTTAAGGTAGGCAATGAGGAGGACGAGCCCAATTATGATGCCGCCTAGTAGGAGTCCAAGAATGGACCAGGTGAGTTGCTCGTTTTTCGCTTGGCNGTAGTTTTTCTGCTGGACGAGGACGTTAATATACTTGATTTTATTCCAGACGAGGAGGTTGACGACGCCGAAGACGATGAGGATGAAACCGATAAAGATGATGACGGTCATGACGCCGATAATGAGGAGGAGGACTGCGAGGATGAGGGCAAGTACGCCGCCTATGTTGTTGAGGCTGATAATGCTGTCTGCCTCGGGTGGCGTCGAGGTGGCGGGAGGGATGTTGATAGGGGGTGTTGCAGGGGGTATAGATGGTGCTATCTTGGCGCCGCAGTGTTCGCAGTAGGTTGCGTTTTCGTCTACTTGTTTTCCGCATTGAGAGCAGAACGTGTTCATCGGGTGAAGAAATCGAGGCTGTGGCTTATATTGATTTTCGTGGAATAGTTTCAGGGTGCGAAGAAGCGCTTTTAAAGTTCGCTTCTATTAATCCCATTAGAGCAGTATGGATTTCTTTAACTCGTATGAAGACGAGACGCGGGCTGAGGCTTATGCAGGGCTTGGTTTTGAGAACACCTATTTTCTCGCTTTTCGTGATATCCCGGGTTTGATTGCCAGGCATGTTGCCGGGGGCAGTACCTTGGATTTCGGGTGCGGGACTGGACGTTCCACTCGTTTCCTTTCTAGTCTTGGACTTAGGGTCGTGGGCGTCGATATCTCCAAGGAGATGATTGCCAAGGCGAAGGCGCTGGATCCTCAGGGTTCCTATCATTGTATCCCTGATGGGGATTTTCGTGTTCTTGGTAATAGGTCGTTTGACCTCATTTTGTCGGCGTTCACGTTTGATAATATCCCGCAGGAGAGGAAGGCGGGGCTTTTCACCGGGTTGTCGTCATTGCTGGCGGACCGCGGTGTCTTGATCAATCTTGTCAGTTCACCTGAGATATATACGCATGAATGGGCGTCTTTTACGACGAAGGCGTATCCTGAGAATAGGCGGGCGAAAAGCGGGGACGTGGTGGCTATTGTCACGAAGGATTTCGCTGACAGCAGGCCTTGTTATGACATCCTCTGCTCCGAGGAGGAGTATCGGGCGTTGTATGCCCACGAGGGTCTTCGGGTGATTTCTTTAATGAGGCCGTTGGCACGGGGCGATGAGCCGTACGCCTGGGTGAGTGAAATGAGCGTCGCGCCGTGGACGATTTATCTGTTAGGGAAAGGTGTGCGGTGACGCTGGAGAACGGACTTAACCTTTGTACGTGCCCGAAGCATTCTTGTGAACGGCATGGTCGTTGCAAGCCCTGTATCGCGTATCATGCGAGAAAGGGTAAGCAGCCTCGTTGCAAACGCTGACATTTAGGCACAAACAGGTTTGAAATAAAGAAGGTATTTTTTTAAAAGAAGGAAAAAGAAAAAAAGGAAAAAAAGAGGGGGGACGTCAGATGAATTGGACGTCCTTGCAGGTGAACATTAGCTTCGCGGTCGCGTTCCGTTCGAAGATCTCGCCCTGAGTCTCAAGCTTGATGGTGACTTTGGCTGTTCCGAACCCGAGGAGGAATTTCGTCGAAATATCGGTGGTGACGCCGATGTAGAGATGCTGCATCTGTGCTGAGGCTGCTCTGCCGAAGAGCACGAGGCCGCCTTTCACGGAGATCGTCCAGTTCATGTCTCTGGAGTTCATGGTGCCGACGTTCTTGACGGTCGCGTGAATCCGGCCGTTCGCGATTCTGACCTTCTGGATGGAGAGGGTGGGCAGGTCGACGACGACGATGTTGAGGGGGTCAGACCATTTGGACTTGGATCCTGCGGTGTCCTTGGCGCGTGCGCGGACGCTGTAGTTGCCTCTCATGCCCCAGGCGTGGGATGCGCTTCCGATGGTTCCTGGTACGACGAAGTCGGTCCAGTCGCTGAGGTTGCCGTCGCCCCAGTTGAACTGGTAGCAGATTTGTTCGTTCTCAGGTTCTGTCGCACTGGTGGTGTAGGTATAGGCGCGTCCGGTGATGCAGTGGGTTGTTCCTGCTGGTTTGGTGATGTTTTCTGGAGGTGGGTTGGAGACCCAGAGGGAAAGTGATTTTCCGCAGTCTTGAGGGTAGTCTCCATATTGCGGGTGTTCCTGGTCGTGATCCATAGAGATGGCATACGCGTAGGCTTCATCGAAGGTGATGACGCCGTCGCCATTGGCATCTGCGTGTACTGGTACGCCGTAGGCGTCCTCTCCTTTCATGGCAGCGGTCCAGTGGAAGACGTAGGTGTCATAGACGTAGTCTGGTCCCATTGCCCAGGAGTATTCGTTGTAGTTGGCTGCGGTAGATCCGACGACGGGTCCGGGTGGGACGATGGCGTCGTCGAGGAATCCGCCGGAGAAGCACGGCTCGAGGGTGAAGAGTTTCTCGCAGTCAGGGAACAAAGCGAGGAGTCCGGCAAATTCGTAGTCTTGGAGTGTTTCGTAGTTCCAGAGGTTTTCTTCGGTTTGATGACTGACACCGTCGCCATTACCGTGGTCGGTGGTGAAGACGAAGAGTTTGTCACCAGCGCTGAGGTTGGCAGCGAGGTTGGTGAAAACTGAGATCACTGTGTCGTGCAGGCAGGGGTACATGATGTCGTTGTGGCCGTCGTTGTCGAAGTCGAGGGGTGAGCTTTGTCCGTTGTCTTGGTCAGGGGCAGGGTTGGTGCCGTCGGAGCAGAGGGTGATAATGTTGCCGTCGACGAAGCCGTAGACGTATTTGAGGGTGAGGAAGATGTTTTGGAGGTCGTCCCAGTAGCGGATGTGGTTGTTGCCGGAGTCGTAGCCGCCGTTCATGAGGACGGCGTAACGGTTGTCGTCGCCGCTGTGGAAGCTAGGTTGTTGGCCGCCGGGGATAGGCGCGCGTCGGTTCTGTGCGGCCATCAGGGTCCGGCCGATGGCGGAGTCCATTCGTTGGTAGTCGTTGGGGTTGGCGGGTGGGCTGGTGGCGTCAAAGACGGTGATCTGGGCGGTGTCTTGGGTGATGAAGACGTATTGGACAGGGTGGAAGAGGTTTGCGGTGGGGTGCAGGTCGATGTAAAGGACGTAGCCGGCACTGGGGACGTCAGACACGTGTTCTTTGGTTCCCATGATTTGGGTGCCTGCGGAGACGGGGCCCCAGAAGTAGGTGACGAGCTGGTCCTCGTTGTAGGCGAGTTTGGTGAGGACGTAGTGGGTCATTTCTTGTTTCTCGGGTGTCGTCAGGCTTGCTTGCGNGAGTGTGGCGCAGGAGGAAAAGAGGAGTATTCCTGCCAACACAATGGCTAGTGTTATACTTTTAAAGGTGTTTTTTGTATCCAAAGGTGGAACCCCCTTTTGTTGGTACTAGTTCTATCCTTGAGCCTCTTTATTAATATATTGCTCTGAGGGATTTTTATTAAAGTTCTCCTCCTTTTAAAGATTCGCCATGGTGAGGAAGGGATTGTGTATCGGTTTTGAGCGTGTTTTTCAATGCAAGGTGTTGGTGTGAATTTCTTAGAAAATATGGCTTTTTTTCTTGTTTTTCGGAGTTGTCGTGAGCTATATTAAGGAATAGGGTGATGCATAGGTGGCATTCTGTCTATGGTTGACGCCGAGTACCGACCGATTCTGCTTGTGGAGGACGACCCTCTGGATGAGCAGCGGGTGGTGCAGGCGTTCGCGCGTAACGACATGGGGTATATCGTGCAGGTTGTTCGTGACGGTGCCGATGCTTTGGTGTATCTCTTCGAGGGGCCTGACGCAGTAGTCTTGCGGAGCCCAGCGCCTCGTCTGATTCTCCTGGACTTGCGTCTGCCGCGGGTCCACGGCCTTGATATCCTGCGCAAGCTACGGGCGCATCCGCAGGGGAGTGCGATCCCGGTGATTGTCTTCACCGGCTCTGACGAAGAACAAGATGAGGTCGAAGCGCAAAGGCTTGGCGTCGACGCCTATATCCGGAAACCGACGGATATCAGACAGTTCCCAAAAGCCATGGAAAAAATCGGATTAGCCTGGTTGATCCACAACCAATAAGCACAGGCGCCTTCTTCAAGCGGGTTTTTTGATGAACGGCCAGACGTCCTCGGGGGATTGCGCATTGTCCACGAGGCTGCGGCGTTCCTTCCACCAGTCCGTGCTTTCGATGTCCGCACGGCACTTCGCGAGTTTGTCTTCCGCCTTGTTGATCTCCACGATCTTCTTCATCGAATGTAGGCTGTACTCCATGTACACCACCACGTCGCAGAGCAGGTCCATGTCCGAGGCCAGCTCCGGGTTGATCATGCTGCGGATCTCCTCGCCGACAAACTCTAAGGAAAACGCTGGAAACTTTTTGCTCATCAATCCCATGGTCTCACAACCTCCAGGGCTCTTATCCGGTTCGTTCTATATAAGCCCTCCGACCCCATCGCATCAGGAGAAGGAAAACTCATATAACCTTGGCCGCGCATGCGAGCCCTTGCATGATGAGCGAACCTTTGCTGAGCCTGCCGAACCTCAGGCGATGATGACGATCTTGAGTGCTGACCGCATCGTCATGCAACCTCATCTTTTTAATAATCTTACTGAAGCAACGTTTTTATAGAACACTATCCGACTATTTTCCTCCCTTTGTTGGTTCTTCATAAAATGATGCTAATAAAGTATATACGAGACAGAAAAGATTCTTCTCTTGTGAAAAAAGAGAGAGCGACGGCATGGGCAATCGTATATTCTTTAGTGTTCTCTGTTCTTTATTTTTTATTCAGCTATTATCAATTGACTTTAAAAATCAACCCAGACCAAGGGGGGCCTCTTGGGCCATTTGTTTTGATATTTATGACCTCCAACCTTCTCTTTTTTGTCCTAATACTTCCAGTTTATTTTATACTTTCTCGCTTAGTAAAAGAAAAAATGGGTAGAGATTTCTAAACAGTCAAGTCCAGCCAATAACCCAGATTTTTCAAAAAAAAATATAACTTACTAATTCCTCTCTTAATTATCCATGTTCCATAAAGGTTTGACCTTCCAAACTACAGTTTAGATATGCGGTTCCAAGAGCTCCGCCACCTTCTCCAAAAACAGACGATCCTCCTCGGTGAACGCATCCAGCATCTCCGCGTCAATATCAATCTCACCGACCACCACGCCCTCCCGAAGAATCGGCACGACGATCTCTGAGCGCGTCGACACAAAACACGACAGATACCGCGGGTCCTTGCGCACATCCTCCACCATAATCGTCTTCCCCTCCTTCGCGGCCGCACCACAAATCCCGACGCCGAGAGGAATCTTCGTATGCTCCGTCGCCTGAGCCCCCTTCCACGGACCCAACACCAGCATCCCCTCCCGCACCACATAAACCCCAACCCAGGAGTACTGCGGATACCACCGCGTCAGCGCCACCACCACCTCCCGCACCGCCTCAGGACCACCACGCTTCAACAGCACACGCACCCGGTCAATCGCCTCAGCTCGCTTCACCGCACTCACGTCTCCTTCTTAAACTCGAACAGGCTCGCCTGACGGTCACCCGGCACCGCAGGCACCTCGACCCCCATGGACTCAGACGGCAGCTCAATCGACCCGTACTGCCCGCCCCCACCAGGGATGATGATCACTTTATGCTCCCGGAATAACTGGATTGCGTCCGCGATCGCCGGCGACGTCACCTTTCGGATCCGATCCATGTCACCGTCGACCAGCACTGAGATTTCATTTCCGAACTCCGTGATCAACTCCTCCCAGCGTTTCGACACCGTCTGACTGAACGGCGTATGCTGACCAACCGCCTTCGTGATAATCTCCGCCAGTGGAATCAAATGCAGGTATGGCGGCCGATGCTCGGGATGCAGCGGCTCCTTGCGCGTTGCGATCTGGGCGATCCGGTCCCGCACGCCTTTCTTGATTCGTTTACCGCAGCGGCATTTCCACCGCCGCCGCTCCGCCTCCTCCAGGGTATAATGCGTGTAACATGAGATGCACGCGGACTCGTTGTACTTTCCTTCCTGCGGCGGCAAACCAACGTTGAGCACCGGCTTATTACCCCCGACACGCAAGATTGCTTTTCGTAGCTCATCAAACGTCGGCTCACCGACGGAGAACCGTGTGAACTCCCGCGCCAACCGTACCGGATGCGGGCTGTGGCTATCCGAGTTCGTCAGAAACGTCAACCGATGCAACTCGTCAATCGTATCCGCATAGGACGTGTCCGCACTCAACCCCAGCTCCACGAACGAGACATACGACGCCAAGTCCCCATAGCAACTCTCAAGAGAATCATGATACGCGTACAGCGACGTCCACGGCGTGAACGCATGCGCAGGACCGATGAGCGCCTCCACATCCTTCGCCAGCTGAGCCAGCTCAAGGCCGCCCAAAGCGATGTTCGGCCGACCATCCGTCTCCAGATTCTTCGAGAACGGCCGGACATGTTCCTTGAACGACTCGACCGCGGAAAGACTAGGGAAATACACGAGCTGATGCACCCGATGCACATCCTCAATCTCCGTGCTGAGGATGAACCTCATCCCATGCCGTTCAAACGTCCCGTCATCGACGCGCTCACAGGACCGGATCTGCTCCAGCCAGCCGCCATGCAGACAGTCCCCGGTTGCCAATAGCTGAATGCCTTTCCGGGGCGCCTCACGCGCCAACGTCTCCAGGTCCATCTGGTCGCTGGTCGCCGCGGAGAACCGCGAATGGATATGGAGGTCGGCGTTCACAAACACTGGTGGGCCTCATTCTTTTTTTTCAGTGATCAGCGTGGACCGTGTCTGATAGAACGTGTCTCGCGTCGCTACTTCAAGGATCCCTGCGACAAAGAAAGCGACGCTTGCGAACAACAACAAATACACGCCCCAGCCCATCTGCCAGGAGACACTCAGCATGCTGCCGGCGGGCTGCGAAATCGGAGTCGAGAACGACCCCTGCAACGGCGCCCTAGATATAGCGGCCAGTGTATCCTGCGCGGGCACCCTCACTTCAGGCACCCCGGCTGGCACCAAGGAGGACAACTGTCCCAGCATCAGCACAAACAACAGGATTAGGATGAACGGCAGCAGGAGTCGTATCCCATGCCAGATATAATTCAACCCAAGCTTGCGTGTATGCACAATCCCAATCGTCCCAACTAAGAATATCATAGTGCCGATTAACACGATATAGGCGAACGGTAGCACCATGCCGCCGAGCGGCACCGGGCCTTGCATGGACGGGAAATTCACTCGGACACCGTTGAAGGCGTCCACCACCAGCACATTGTTGACGGTGACGGTCTGCCCGCCACTCGAGAACACACCTGAGACCGAATACCAGGGGTAGAACACGGAAAGCACTGCCAATATTATACCGAAGATGCAGAGGATGTTGCCAATGCTCTTCGCGTTCACTCCGTTGATGTACAGGAACGAGAACAGGCGAGGGCCAAGTCCGGCGCGTCGATGACGCCTCAGAAGCACGACTCCGAGGATCGCCACTACGACCAAGGTGATAATCACGAAGAATATCACGAAATTGTACACGAACCATTCGGCGATGAACAGCGGCTGCTGCGCCTGTTGCAGTGACTGACCCCAGTTTTCAGGGTTCTGCCACATCATGCCATCCTCTCGATATTGCGGCCCTTGCGGACCAGCCTCGCCGAGCACCGAAGCCTGCGCGGAGGCGGATGCATCCCCGCCAGCCCACCCCCAGTTTCCCGCGAACGACAACCATGGTTGATTCTCTAGGATCTCGATCGAGTAGCCCGAAGGCTGCAGTACCAGGCCGTTGTCCCCGACGTAATCGGAGGCGACGCCTAGTTTCCCGGAGAAGGACCGCAGATAATTGGCGTGACTGCCGCGTGCGACGTAATCCTTCATATGGTCGCCGTCATGCTCCACCATGGACCACTGTGCTTTCTGACCATTGTGATGCTGACTGTAACCGACCATAGTCGGGCTGCCACCCTGGATCATAACCTGCGCCATCTCCCAGTCTCCCTCATGGCGGTTCAGCTCACCGGGGTTGAAGACATAGAAGAACCAGTATTGGATCACAGTCGCCTGTCCACTGGTGGTGACGCGTGCGTACACCGTATACCCTAACGTTGCTCGCTGGGCGGTATAGGCGTCAATGATCCCGGAGTCATTGACCGTCCCCAGCTGGTTATCCAAATAATAGCCTGCTGACGGGTCAGTGTACGCGCTGATAGAGGTAAGGGTCGGTGATGCATCCACAAGACCGGAGGGCCCGTATAACTTCGTCTGCGGTACATAGAAGCTGACGTTGACCGGGTAGCAGGTCTCACCGGCTTCAAAGTACAGGATTGGCGCGTATTGTTGTGCCAGCGCCTTGTCCTGCGGAGATGCCGCCTGGCATGGAATCATCCCAAACACTAATAACGTTCCAACTAAAAGGCCTCCAACGACAAACCCCACTCTGCTCACGACTTCAATCACTCCCCATCAAACAATGAGGAAGGATATCGACGGTGGGCTTTTGAATCCTTCGAAGAACGAGGGAGGAAACGATCCGGGCAATCAGATCGGCAGCTGTCCCGGCGAGACACCGGTGATCGTCACCGAGGTCGCCAGCCCTGTCTGCAACAAGGTCTTGCGGATGTCCTCGTCCGGGAACGGGCAACGAGACCGGTCCGCGATGACAAACCACCGCGCGGCCTTGCCCCGCGCATAACTCTTCGACTCGGTCATGACCAAGTCCAGGTTCATCTTCGCGATCACGCTCGCGGTCTTCGCCAGACTCCCAGGCACATCCGCAAACTCTATCTCAATGCGGATCAGATTCGACTGCTGACCCGAAATCGGACTGAGCACCAAGGCATTGATTTTTTCATCCAGACTCAACAGCAGCTCGTCCCCGTCCTTGAGCTTTAACGCCTCGCGAAACTCCGTCGGAATCACAAGCCTGCCGCGATTGTCAATCCGTAGAATCGTGTTCATAAAAACCACCACATGGGAATACTGTGGGACATCCCAGCTGGGGTATATAAAGCCTCCCACTCAGGCACGGGAGAAAAACACCCCAAAACACAGTAACCTTTATTAGCCTCGCCATCATATGCTTTCTCCGAGAAAAACACGAACTGGAGAATGGGATGACTTAATCACAAAACAACCATCACTCACAGCGAAGACAAACTCACCTGAGGATCCCCTTATGATGACCAAAAAAATCACATCCGACCACTCGTACGATAGCGACAAAATCCAAGTCCTGGAAGGCCTAGAAAGCGTCCGCAAAAACCCCGGCATGTACATCGGCAGCACCGACGAACGCGGCCTGCACCACCTCATCTACGAAGTCGTCGACAACGCCGTGGATGAGGCCTTAGCCGGCTTCTGCACCAAAGTCGAAGTCAGCCTCAACAAAGACGGCTCAGTGACCGTTGACGACAACGGCCGCGGCATCCCCGTCGACCTCCACGAAAAATACCAAAAACCCGGCGTCGAACTCGTCATGACCATGCTGTACAGCGGCGGCAAATTCGACCGCAAAGCCTACAAGGTCAGCGGCGGACTGCACGGCGTCGGCGTCAGCGTCGTCAACGCCCTCTCCACCTCACTTGAAGTCAAAGTACGCAGGAACGGCAAGGAATACTATCAGAAATACCACAACGGCATCACCGCCTGCCCGCTCAAGACCGTCGGCAAAGCAACAGACACGGGCACCAACATACGGTTCCTCCCTGACAAAGACATCTTTGAGACCACCGAGTTCAACTACGACACCGTCGCCACCAGGCTTCGCGAAATGGCGTTCCTCAACGCAGGACTCCAAATCGAGATCACTGACGAGAAATCCAAGAAACACGAGATTTTCTGCTACAACGGCGGCGTCAGCGAATTCGTCACCTTCCTCAACCGCAACAAGACCAACCTCCACCCCACCCCGATTTATTTCCAGGACGAACGCGCCGGCGTCCAAGTCGAAGTCTCACTGCAGTATACGGACGGCTACACCGAGAACATCTTCTCGTTCGCCAACAACATCAACACCTACGAAGGCGGCACACACCTCGTGGGCTTCAAAGGCGCCCTCACCCGCGTGTTTAATGATTACGCCAAGACCAACAAGCTTCTCGACGACAACGACAGCCTCACCGGCGAGGACTGCCGCGAAGGCCTCACCGCCGTCATCTCGGTCAAGGTCAGCACCCCGCAGTTCGAAGGACAGACCAAGATGAAGCTGGGCAACAGCGAGGTCCGCGGCATCGTCGAAGGCATCACCGGCGACAAACTCGCCGAATTCTTCGAAGAAAACCCTGCCGTCGCCCACATCATCCTGGACAAAGCCATCCTCAGCAGCAAAGCCAGGGACGCCGCCCGCAAAGCCAGAGAGTTAACTCGCCGCAAGGGACTCCTCGAATCCACCGCGCTACCGGGCAAGCTCGCCGACTGCTCCAGCCGCGAGCCGGACAAATCCGAACTCTACCTCGTCGAAGGAGACAGCGCCGGCGGATCGGCCAAAGGAGCACGCAACCGCGAGTTCCAAGCCATCCTCCCCCTCCGAGGCAAGATCCTCAACGTCGAAAAAGCACGGATGGACAAGATCCTCAAGAACGAAGAGATCCTTGCCATGATTACTGCAATCGGGACCGGCATCAGCGAGGAATTCAATATCGAGAACGCTCGCTACCACCGCATCATCCTCATGACCGATGCGGACGTCGACGGCGAACACATACGCACCCTCCTCCTCACATTCTTCTTCCGATACATGAAGCAAATCATCGAAAAAGGCTACCTCTACATCGCCCAACCACCACTGTACAANATCCAGAAAGGCAAAACCATCGAATACGCCTTCAACGACCGCGAACGCAACCAGCTGATGAAAAAATTCGGTGACACCGGCGTCAATATCCAACGCTACAAGGGTCTCGGAGAGATGAACCCGGAGCAGCTCTGGGAGACGACCATGGATCCCCAGCGGCGTCTGATGCTCAAGGTCACCATCGACGACGCCATGGAGGCAGACCAGCTCTTCACCATCCTCATGGGCGAAGCCGTCGAACCACGTAAAGAATTCATCGAAGTCCACGCCAAGGACGTCCAAAACCTCGACATTTAATCTTCTAAGGAGAGACCATGCCAGAAGAACAACCACAAACCGGAAGAGACCTTAATCAGGACATCAACGTCGAGATGAAACGCGCCTTCATCGACTACGCCATGAGCGTCATCATGAGCCGCGCACTCCCTGATGTCCGTGACGGCCTCAAACCCGTCCACCGCCGCATCCTCTACGCCATGAACGAAATGGGGTTGACGGCTGAAAAAGCCTACAAGAAATCCGCAAGCGTCGTCGGCGAAGTCCTCGGTAAATACCACCCCCACGGCGACCAAGCCATCTACGACGCACTCGTACGCATGGCTCAAAACTTCTCCTTACGATATCCGCTCGTCTCCGGGCATGGGAATTTCGGTTCCGTCGACGGCGACAGCGCAGCAGCGATGAGATACACCGAAGCCCGCATGGGAAAGATCACCAAAATGATGCTTCAGGATATCGACAAAGAGACCGTCGAATGGCGTGACAACTACGACGGCTCCTTGAAAGAGCCTGAAGTCCTCCCTGCCATCCTCCCCAACCTCCTGTTGAACGGATCGTCCGGTATCGCGGTCGGCATGGCGACCAACATGCCGCCGCACAACCTCAACGAAGTCGTCGACGGCACCATCCGACTCATCGACCAACCCGAGACCTCCACCGTCGAACTCATGGAGATCGTCAAGGGACCAGACTTCCCCACCGGCGGCATCATCTGCGGCCGCGGCGGCATCCTCTCCGCCTACACGACTGGCCGCGGGCCCGTCGTCGTCCGCGCCAAAACTTCGATAGAGGAAGGCGAGACAAAAAACAAGATCATCATCCACGAACTCCCCTATATGGTCAACAAAGCCACCCTATTACAGCACATCGCTGAGCTCGTGAAAGACAAGAAAATCGAAGGCATCTCTGACCTGCGCGACGAAAGCGACCGCGACGGCATGCGCGTCGTCATCGAACTCAAACGCGACGCCATCGAAGACATCGTCCTCAACCAACTCTTCGAACACACCGAGATGCAATCCTCGTTTGGCATCCTCAACCTCGCCATCGTCCAAGGAGAACCCCGCGTCCTCACCCTCAAAGAAATCCTCCAGAACTTCATCGAATACCGCGTCGAAATCATCACCCGCCGCACCACCTACGACCTCAAAAAGGCCCGCGAGCGGATGCACATCCTCGAAGGCCTCATGATCGCCGTCAAAAACATCGACGAGGTCATCGCCATCATCCGCAAGAGCCAAGACGTCGACGAAGCCAAAACCAAACTCATGGCCCGCTTCCACCTCTCCGAAATCCAAGCCAAAGCCATCCTCGACATGCGCCTGCAGAAACTCACCGGCATGGAAATCGAAGCCTTACAACAAGAACACGCCGAGACCAAGACCCTCATCGAACAACTCGAATCCATCCTCGCCGACAAGACCAAGATCCTCACCGAAATCAAACGCGAACTCCTCGACCTCAAAGACAAATTCGGCGACCAACGACGCACCCAAATCGTCGAAGGAGAAGCCGGCATCGACATCGAAGACCTCATCCCCAAACAAGAAGTCGTCGTCACCATCACCAAAGACGGCTACATCAAACGCATCCCCACCGAAACCTACCACACCCAACACCGCGGCGGCAAAGGCCTCATCGGTATCCGACCCAAAGAAGAAGACTACGTCGTCGACTGCTTCATCACCCACTCCCACGACTACCTCATGTTCTTCACCAACCACGGACGCGTCTACTGGCTCAAAGCCTACAAGATCCCCGAAGCAGACCGACACGCCAAAGGCAAAGCCATCATCAACCTCCTCCCCAGACTCGAGGAAGGAGAAAAAGTCGAGACCGCCCTGCCTATCCACGAGTTCGACGACAAACACTACCTCATCTTCGCCACCAAAAAAGGCACCATCAAAAAAACCGAGCTCTCCGCCTACAGCAACATCCGCGTCAACGGCATCCGCGCCATCAACCTCGAAGACGGCGACGAACTCATCAACATCGAACTCTCCGACGGCAACCGCACCGTCATGATCGCCACCGCCAAAGGACAAGCCTGCCGCTTCAGCGAAAAAGAAATACGAGCCATGGGACGGGTCACCTACGGCGTCATCGGCATCCGACTCAAAGACAAAACCGACTCCGTCGTCGCCATGACCGTCACCGACATGACCGGCTCCCTCCTCACCATCACAGAGAACGGATTCGGCAAACGCTCACCCATCGACGAATACCGCTTCACCCACCGCGGCAGCCACGGCGTTCGCACTATCATCACCAACGAACGCAACGGCAACGTCGTCTTCGTCAGCCAAGTCACCGACGACAACGAACTCATCATCACCACCGAACAAGGTATGACCGTCCGCATCCCCGTCCGCGACATCCGCGAACAAGGACGCAACACCCAAGGCGTCCGCATCATGCGCCTCAACGAAAACGACAAGGTCGTCTCCATCACCAAGACCATCCCCGTCTCCGAAAACGGCGAAACTCCTTGCAGCTCCAATGGCAGCCCGAGTCTGCCACCACCACCAGAGCCAACTGCTATCATGCCACCTGGTGAACAGCCTGAACCCAAACCCGCACCAACCCCCATCCCGCGACCCATTCCAGAACCTGAAATCCCACCAGAACCAGATGACGACGACGAGAAGATTCAGACGAAAAAACAACAGGTTCGTACGCAAGGGAAGAAGAAACTGAAAACCTTGAAGGCGCCTGTGAAGAAGGCTGCGAAGCCTATTCGAGTAAAACCAAAGGTAAAACTTACCTTGAAAAAGAAGCCTGGGCCTGTAAAAAAATCGGTTCGGGCTAAGCCTAAGGTAAAACCAAAACCGAAGGCGTTAAAGAAAAAGGTGTCTGCCCTCCCGAAGAAAAAACCAAAGGCCAAAGTAGTGACGAAGAAGATAAAGAGTGGTGCGGGGAAGAAAAAGACGGCGAAGAAGAAACGCTAAACTCTTGTGTTCTCCTTGGGTTCAGCAATTGTGGTGATCCCTGCATAGACCGGGTCTCCTACCTTCACAGTGACTTGTTTTATTTTATCTGCGGGTAGGTGGACGTCGACGCGTGATCCCAGTCGGATGATTCCGATCTTATCGCCTTTTTTCAGCACGTCTCCATCCTTGATGTAAGGGTAGACGCGTCGTGCGATAAGGCCTGCGAGCTGGACGACTTTGACAGGACCGAGTGGCGTCTCGAGGTCGATAGTGACGCGTTCGTTGAGGTCGGATTCTTTTTTCCAGGCTCTGAGGTGGGTGCCGGGGAAGTGGACCATTTTCTTGACGGTGCCGTTGAGGGGCATGCGGTTAACGTGGACGTTGTTGACTTCCATGAAGACGGAGATGAAGGTTTCTTGGTCGGTGACTTTGATGTCGCGGATGCGGCCGTCGGCTGGTGAGACGATGCCTGGTCCGATGACTCGAGTGGGGTCGCGGAAGAAGATGAGGAAGAAGACGGTGACGGCGAGGAGCGGGATGAGTCCGGCGAGGTAGGCGAGCCCGTAGGCCCAGGTGAGGTAGAGGAAGAGGAGGTCTCCAAGGATTGGCGGGAGGACCCAGCTGAGGCATCCTTTGGCGATGAGCATGGTGTTTATTCGTCCTTGTGTGGTTGGTGCAGGCCGCATTCGCCTGCTTGTTTGTTGGTGTTGCGCCAGCGTCCGTCTCGTTCGCTTTCGTAGTCGAAGACGGGGACGGTACAGGGTTCGCAGCCTAAGCTGCGTATGCGTCGGCCGTCGGGGTAGACCTTCTTGTACCAGGGGTGGATAGGGAGGTTGTAGGTGGTGATGTACTCCCAGATTTCTTGTTCGGTCCAGACGAGGAGTGGGTTGATCTTGGTTTCGGTTGGGCTGACGGTTTCGATTTCGGTGGCGGTGAGCCGTGTTTGTCCTTCGGTGTTGCGTAGGCCGCTGAACCAGGCTTGGAGGTTTATGTCTTTGATGGCGTAGTCTTTGGCTGCGACTTTGAGGAGGTCGCAGCAGAGTTGGGGGTTGCTGTGGTAGAGTTTGTGGCCTGTGGTTTTTTGGCTGTGGGCGTCTGCTTTGTTGTAGGCGTCGGCGGGGAGGAGGATGATGGGGACGTGGTGTTGTTTGAGGATGGGGGGNATGGTGTCGGCGACCATGTAGATGTGGGGGTGGATGTGGTAGTGGGCGATGACTTGGGGGACGAATTCGTAGGTGTCTTTGGGTTTGTAGATGGTGAGGAGGCTGAAGATGGGGACGGTGGGGTCGACTTGGAGTGCAAGGTCGAGGAGGACGAGGCTGTCTTTGCCCCAGCTGCAGCTGACGGCGATGCGGCCGTGGTAGCGGTCTATCGCTTGTCGTATGACGTCTTTTGAGTGGGTGATCTTGGTTTGGTCCATGGTGTGGTTATCGGCTCCGGTGGTGGGGGACGGCGGGGGGGATGCAGTAGCGGGGTTTGTGGTTTTCGTCGCGTCCGCCGCCGGTGATGTTGATGACGATGGTGTCGTCTTTGTGGATGGTTTCTTGGGTGATGGCTTGTTGGAGGCTGGCGATGGTGACGCCTGCTTCGGGGACGATGCTGATGTTTTCGTGTTTGTTGAAGAGGGTTTGGGCGTGGATGGCTTGTGTTTTGGTGATGCGGTAGAATTCGCCGTGGGTTTGGGTGAAGATGTCGTGGATGCCGCCGGTTTGGGTGTAGATGGGGAAGCGGTTGGTGAGGACGTGGGCGTAGGTTTTGTCTGTGAGTTTTTTGGCGGCTTCTCCTTGGTAGGTGGGGTCGATGGTGTCAGAGTTGTCAATCCAGGCGTCGGCCATGGGTGTGAAGGGGAGGTTTTGGCTGCCGTGGAGTTTTGGTGGTTTTTTTCCGTAGCGGCCGTCTTGTTGGAGTCGGAGGTGTGTTTCGTAGACGGCGATGGCGCCGGGTCCGCTGCCGAGGGCTTGGAAGTAGTGGTCGGGTTGTTTTCCGAGGAGTTGTACTGTGTCGAGGTAGATGGTGGCGACGGCGTCGCGTCGTCCGACGTTGTAGGCGCCGCCTTCGTTTTGTGTGCCTTGGACGGTGCTGAATTTGGTGGCGAGGGCGATGGCGTCGCTGTAGTCGCCGTTGACGGGGTAGAGGTGGCAGGTGGGGTTGTCTTTGTGGTAGCTCCAGATGCGGTGTTGGCGTGCGTCTTCGGTGGCGAAGAGGATGATGGGGTAGTGGAGGAGGTGGGCGTAGTGGGTGAAGCTGATGGCGTTGTTGCCGTCGCTGGCGAAGACGAGTGGTTTGCCGCGGCTGGTGCTGTCGAGGAGGCGTTGGAAGGTGACTTCGGCTTCGAGGTCTTTGAAGCTGCCGGTGTGGGTGTCGGGGTGGGTGTTGAGGCAGAGGATGAGGTTTTTAAGTCCTAGGTGTTTGGCGAGTTTCGTACTTTTGTATACACGCGGGGAGCTGGTGTTCTTTAGAAGGGTTGGGTGGATGGTGGTGATGGGCAGCCAGTGGTGGTAGCGCCAGGGGGTGGGAAGGTTTTTGGTGACGGTGAGTCGTTTTGTACTGTATTCGGTGCGTAGGAGGCTGGTGCAGCCGTTTTTGCAGCGGCAGATGTACTGGTGTGGCGGGTAGGTGGCGCCGCAGTCGAGGCAGCGTAGCTGGTATTTCATGGCGTGATTGCTCCCTTGAGTGAGTGAGGGGGTGTGTCTCTAACAAGGGAGTGGTGCGTCGTATAAAAGGGTTTGGAGGCGGTGGTCTCCTGGGGGAAAGCTATTTGTAATACTGGTGCGTATTCCGCCCGGAGTCTTGCAATGAACCCGCTGCTGTCGCCGCGTAATCTGTTCCCGATTGGTTATCATTATTTGTTCGACCCGGGGCGTGTGACGCGGTATTCACCTGAGCAGATGGCGCGGTACCGGGACCGGGCATTACGCCGGGTTGTACGGTACGCGGCGACGGTGCCGTTCTATCAAGAGAAATTCGCGGCGGTGCACCTGGACGTAGCGTCGATCCAGGGGATTAAAGATATCGGGAGGATCCCGTTCTCGTCGAAAGAAGAGTTCGTCCGCGGATTCCCGGACAAGATGCTCCCTAAGGATTACCATCGGCCGACCATGGTTGTCAGCACCGGAGGATCCACGGGAAAACACCTGTCCATGTACACTGATTTCACCGTCGCGACCGAAGGCATCGGCGCCGGCGTACGCGTCTTAAAACGCTATCACCTGCACCCGCGTAAAAGCCGGTATGTCTCCATTGGCAACTTCCAGCCCGGTAAGCCTGACGCCGTCGGCCACGAACTGCTCACTGGCCATGCGCAATCCGCTGGCCTTATCAAGAACAACCGGCAGATGAGTGCGTTTGCCCCGATGCCGGAACTCATGGCAGACCTTGACGCGTTTCGTCCAGAAATCATCTATTCGTACCCGACGACGCTGCAGCATCTGGCGATGATGAAAAAGCAAGGCGCCGGTCCACACTTACAACCAAAATTGTTGATTTCCGGCGGTTGCATCTTGGATTCCTATGCACGGAAAGCCATCGTCGACGCGTTCCAATGTCCGGTCATCAACTCGTACGGGTCGACTGAGGGTGGCACGGAGGCGACGATCGCTTTTGAATGCATGGAAGGCATCTGGCATGTGAACCACGACTTCTTCCATCTCGAAGCCATCGACGCCAACGAACAAGTCCTGCCTGATGGCGAGCGCGGCCGCATCGTCATGACCAGGTTGTACGGTCAGGCGACGCCTGTCATCCGCTACACCGGCATGGAAGACTGGGTGTCCCTCTGCTCTGACTATGACTGCTCCTGCGGGCTGCGCACACCGACATTGCAGGGCGGCGTTGAAGGCCGGCTGAGCAACAGCATCGTCACCCCGGACGGCCGCGTGTACCCGGCAGCGTCGTTCGCGGACGTACACCTGGCACTCATGAAACTAGGGACGCAGAAGGTCAGCCAGTTCCAGATCATCCAGAACAGCCTCACCGACATCGAAATCGACTTGGTCTTCGACGAAAAACTCCGATCTATCGGACCGTCGGTCGAGACCGTCATCGAAGAGGTCAGACGACTGCACCAGGAAAAGACCGGCCCTGCCGTCAAGATCTCGGTTAAGGAAGTCTCCAGCGTCTCCGCACCGGCCAACAAACCCGCCCCACTCATCATCTCCAAGCTGTGCGCCGGCGACATGGAGAAAGTTTTACAGCGGGAAAGCACGGCCTAAACGCACCTGTAATAAACCCTTCTTCTGATGCCCAGAAGTGTGCGCGCGCCACGAATCCCCCTCTTTGAATGGCTTAACACCAACGCCACCAAGACGAAATATCCGCTCGCCTACAGCAACATCACCGGCGTCACCTATGAGGAGTATCTCGCCTTCACCGGATTCACCTTGCCTTCTTCCTATGACCTGGGCATTGACCACCCCCACGGCATCCACGAGCTGACCACGGCGCTCGCCGGCATCTACCACTGCACGCCTGAAAACATCGTCACGTCCTCCGGAGGCACCGAAGCCAACTACCTCTTGTTCTCAACGCTGCTTTCCCCTGGTGATGAAGTCATCGTCGAACAACCAGGCTACGGGCCCCTCTGGCTGACGCCGCAGACGCTGGGCGCCCGAGTCGTCCCCTGGCCTCGACGGTTCGAAGAACGATTCGCAGTCAACCTCGAAACACTCCCTTCATTGATTACGAAGAAAACAAAACTGATCGTCCTGACGAACCTGCATAACCCCAGCGGCGTCCTACTCCCCCGTCAGACGCTGCAACGGGTCGCCGACATCGCCGCCATGAACCACGTATTCCTGCTCGTCGATGAGATCTTCCTGGACGGTTCACCGACGCCTCAACCATCAGCCTACGGGCTTCCTAATACGATAGTCACCTCCAGTATGAGCAAGGTGTACGGCCTGGGCGGCATGCGGACCGGCTGGATCATCGCCCCGGAACACGTCGCCTTCCAGTGTCAATCCATGAAATCCCACACCACAGGCGCCTCCTCCGGACTCTCCGAGACAATGAACGCCAAAGCCCTGCTGACAGCACGCCAGACTGTCCTGGAGCGCTTCCGAGCCAGAACCAAAGAAAACCTCGACGCCCTTAAAACCTGGATGACGTCCAACCCAGACATCATGACCTGGGCCGAACCCTTCGGAGGCACCATCTGCTTCCCACACTACACTATCGACACGCCCTCGGTCCGCTTGTGCACCGAGATCTTAGAATCAACAGGTCTACTCCTCGCACCAGGGGAATATTTCAACCTGGATAATCACGTCCGTCTCGGGTTCGGCATCAACCCTGTCCTTTTTCAACAAGGCTTAGAAATCCTACAGAAAGAACTGCGCACCCGGATGAAAAAAATAGGGTAGACCGGGCAGAAACAAACCAATAAAAACAACTATAATCTTATTTGTGTGGCTCGAAAAGTATAGGTACGACCTCCAGGCGATGTTTGCTTGGAGAAAAACAACCAGGTCCTTGAATGTTTTTTCCTTTAGGAGCGCTAGGTTTTTATAACAACACTTTCTTACACCGCATCAAAGGAAAGGAGAGAAAACAATTATGGAGAACCAAAAACTACATAGCGCAAAACTGTTAGGCGGCATCGGATCCATCCTGATGCTTCTCATGCCCATGCCGGTAGCAGGCTGGCTTATTGCCTTAGTAGGCTTCATCCTCGTCCTTGTAGCGATCAAATACCTTGGGGACGAGCTCAAAGACCACAATATTTTCACCAACTACCTCTACGCATTCATCATCATCCTTATCGGGGTCGTCATTTTCGCCGTCATTATGATCTTCACGGTCTTCACCACTATAGGACCAAATATGACCGCGTTTCAGAACATCACCTCCCCGCAACAATTCTATAATCTGTTACAGACCAAAGGTGTCGTCCAGTTCTTTGTTTCCCTTGCCGCCGCGCTCCTGGTCCTCTGGATTCTGCTCATTGTCTCGGCTATCTTCCTGCGGAAAAGCTTCAACAAGATCGCCAGTGATACTCATACCCACCTCTTCCACACCTCAGGCCTTCTCTATCTCATCGGAGCGGCGACGGTCATCATTCTGGTAGGATTCGTCATCATCTTCGTGGCGTTCATCATCCAAATCATCGCCTTCTTCTCCCTACCGGAGACGCTGTCTGCGTCCGCGACACCGGCGCCGATGCCACCGGGAACGCCTCCGCAGTAGGGGCTCCCTTCTCCTCTTTTTTCCTTTTCTTCTTTTATTTTTCTTTCTCGAAGTAGTCTCCGATTCGTTCGATGCCTTCTCGGATTTTCTCAGGTGTCCGGCAGAGAGGCCCATAGGAGAGTCGAATGCCATGTTCCATACTGGGGCCGAACCCCGTCCCGGGGATGACGAGGACGCCGGTTGCTCGTAAGAGGCGATCGACGAATTCAAACGGCGGGGTGTCACCCGGTATCGGGCTGCAGGTGTACAGGCCTCCGGCGGGGGTGAGCTTGGGCCAGTCAAGATGCTTGTCCATGGCATGGAGAAGGATTGATGCTGTGTCTCTGTACAGTTTCCTTATGGTTTCTATGTAGGAAGGGAGCGATCTATCGTCGAGTGTTTCTTGGAGGAAGCGTGCGGTGGTCATGCTGTGGAGCGTGTCGGGTGAGAGGAGGACGGATTCGTTGATTTTCTCCAGTCCTGCAATAATGGTGGGGTTTGCTTCGGCCCAGCCGAAACGTCGTCCGAGGCTGCTTAGCCATTTCGAGTTCGTATGCAGCGAGACGACGTTGGGGTGCTCCAGAGGTGACCAGGAGAAACAGTCTGGCATGGCGTCGAACCAGAGGGCTTTGTACGCGAAGTCGAGGATGAGAAAACGGTGGTGTCGTGTAAGGATCTCCTCGGCTTCTTTAATGAAGGCGTCTGAAGGAATCTGGCTGGTGGGGTTGTCGGGGACGGTGACGACGAGGGCTTTGCATCGCGGGTTCTGTCGACAGAGAGTGTCAAGTTCGGTGAGGGTCCGTTGGGGGTCCGAGAGATACGTCCATGATTGTGGGTCTAGAGCGGGGAGGAAATGCCAAAGGGACGTGGGGAGGGCGCAGCGGACCGCGTTGAAGTAGTTGGCGTAGGCTGGGTCCAGGAACAGGATGGTGTCGCCGGGGTTGCAGAGGACGCGGAGGATGTCGTGAAAGAGTTGGGTGGAGGACTGTCCGATGAGGAGGTTGTCCGGGGTCAGGTTGTTGACGTGGAAGATGCGTTGTTCGAAGGCGGCGAGTTGTTCGCGGCAGGCGTGGCTTCCTTTGATGGCGCTGTAGCGGCCGCTCTGGTGGAAGAGGGCAGGGTCGGTGATGATCTGTTGATAGATGGTGCGGAGTGCTTCTGGTGCGAGGTGGTCGCACCATCCGCCGCCAAAGGAGATGACGTCGTCGGGTTTGAGGCCGAGGGCGGTGAGGTGGTGGTGTTCTGTCATCTTCATGATGGTCTGGATGGGTGAGAGTCCGTGGAGGGTTTCTGTGACGAGGGATGAGAGTGGGGGTGTCTTGGGTGTGGTGGTGTGTGCGGCCATAGGGTGAGGTATGCTGGGGTTTTGTTTAAAAGGATTATGTCAGAAGAGTGAGAGAAATAATGGGTGTTTTTTTATTCTTTAGTGACTGGTGTTTGGGTTTGTGAGGGTGTCGTTGGTGGTGTGGGTGTTGGTGGTGGTGTGGTTTTTTTGGGTTTTTTGGGGCAGTCGGGGTTGAGGCAGAGGTCCCAGGGTCGTTTGCCTTTGCTGATGATGCGTACCATGGGGTGGTGGCAGGCGTCGCATTGTGTTTTGGGGATGATGAGGCCGCCGTTTTGGGGCAGTGAGTAGGTGCGGGTGCAGTTGGGGTAGCCGGTGCAGCCGACGAAGCGTTTGCGGTTGCGGCTGATTCGTACGATGAGGTCTTTGCCGCAGTCGGGGCAGGGGCCGACGGTGTTTTGTTCTTTGACGGCGCTGCGGATGGTGGTTTTGATGTTTTCTTTTTCTGGTTCGAGGTCTTTCATGACGGTGGTGAGCATTTGGCGGGATTCTTGGATGGTGTCTTGGAGTGTTTTGCGTCCTTCGGCGATTTCGTTCATGTCGATTTCGAGTTGGGCGGTCATTTTGGGGTTGGTGACGTGGCAGCCGGTGAGGGCGCCGACGACGGCGAAGGCGGTGCTGGTGGGGACGGGGGGGATGCCCATGACGTATTTGCGGTCGTAGAGTTTGCTGATGATGTCGTGGCGGGTGGATTTGGTTCCGAGTTGGAGTTGTTCCATCTTGGCGATGAGGCTGCCTTGGCTGTAGCGTTGGG
>Ga0031655_10000527_pt1 | contig 24369 bp, 29 predicted proteins | sample FrelakmetHBP12HB_FD_55187 | JGI IMG/M metagenome (GOLD analysis project Ga0031655, IMG submission 55187) | Freshwater lake sediment microbial communities from the University of Notre Dame, USA, for methane emissions studies -HBP12 HB | ecosystem: Environmental > Aquatic > Freshwater > Lake >... | reverse complement strand
CCCGCCGTTCGTTTCCCCAGGGAGGAGGAAAGGAGCGGCGGGGTGTGCAAAACTCTGCTTGCACTTTTAAAAGCAGGGGGGTATAATTAAGGATATGGACAGAACTTCGAGGTTAATAATTAAATCTAATTGCCAAAAAGGGACGCAAGATGGCAACACTTTTTACCTCGAAGTTTCAAGTGTTGTTTATCTTTCGTCCCTTTTTGGTAGGTAGAAATTATGAATTGGTTTAAATTCTATGGTCAGGACTGGCTTACGGACATTAAAATACTTCGTTTAAGCGTCGAAGATCGTCTTTGCTATTTAACTCTTTTATGTTTAGCTTCGGTTTCGGATATTCCTGGAATAATCAAAGCGTGCGATGAAGAGGCAATTATAGAATTATCACATATTCCTTTTGATCCGTGCGATGACAATAATCCTTTTAATAGGGCCAAGGGATTTATAAAAAGAATGAATGATAACGGAATGATAACGGTCAATGATAACGGAGATGTAACGGTAAAAAATTACACAAAACGACAAGGACAATCATTGACTGGTTACGAAAGGGTAAAGAAGTATCGGGAAAAACAAAAGAAAATAAGCTTAAAAGTTATCAAAGATAACGCCAATGATAACGCTAATGATAACATCAGAATAGAAGAGAATAGAATAGATAAGACTAGAATAGATAATAAAAAAGAAATACTTGTTGCGCCAAGCGCAACCCCCTATTCTTTTAAAAACAAATTAGAAGAAATGCAGAAATCCACCCGTAGGGACATACAGGTAATCGCAGTCTATTGGGTCTTTAAGGGGATTGAATTTGAAAATCAAGCGCAATATGAGGCCGCGCTAAAAAGAGAATTACAGCCTGCCCAAAAGCTCAAAGGCTATGACGATGGCCGAATCAACGGCGTAATGGAATGGTTAAACGAAAATTGCGAAGTTAAATGGACTTTAGAAACCGTGCATAAATATATTGACGACAACTTGGACGCCATTAAAACAAAACCAAAAAAATATGAGTCAAGATATTAAAACATTTTTACCAGGACAGAAAATAAGATGGCAAAAGAAACTTTTTAAAGCGAGAGATTATAACGAATGGTTTAAATATCATAGCTCTTATGCTGTTTTAGACGTTGCGAGGGCTGGAAATGTAACAGCTGGTTACTGGCTGGCGTTCGCTTGTGTTTTCCCAGATAAAGATTGCCAAGAATTATCAGATTATGAATTAATAAATTTGGATAATTACCGCCGAGCGCATAATATTAGACCATTTGTTACAAGTGGAGATTCCAATTTTGGTCGGGCCAACGTTGAAGAGAAATACATTTCCAATGAAAAAGAATTAAAGGAGGCAATGGACTCTGAAAAAGAAATTGACGTAAATCAATTATCTTTTTAGAGGCCCTTGAGTTTGTAATAGAGTGGTGGAATAAAAATAATGGAAAATAATAAAAAAATAATTCTTCATTTGTGTGCCTCAAAGTATGGCAGCGACACAAGGGATTATCGGGAAAACGGCTATGATGTCCGATTGATAACCAAGGATGTCGGGGTGGAGAATTATCATCCGCCGAAAGGAGTTTACGGAATTATCGCTAATCCGCCTTGTACGATGTTTTCAATAGCTAGGACTTGCGCCAAAACACCGAGGGATTTAAGGGAAGGGATGAGATTGGTGCAGGAATGTTTGCGGATTATTTGGGAAGCTTCTTACCAACTCGAAAATGCAAACGACAGACACGTTTCTTTGAAATTTTGGGCGATTGAGAATCCGTTTACGGGAATGTTAAAAGAATTTCTTGGAAAGCCGGCATTTGTTTATTCGCCCGACGAGTTTGGTGAAAATTGGACAAAGAGAACCGCCTTATGGGGAAAATTTAACGAACCCAAAAGATTGCCATTAAGATGTCAGATTGCAAGTGGTCAAAGCGTAAAAGACAGATTTACACCGATGACCCACAAGCGAGATTGGGAAGCAATAACTGATGACAGGAGTATAGCCTCGCCATTTTTTACAAAAGCATTTTTCTTAGCAAACCAATAAAACTTTAGAGTGGTATAAAAACAAAGATAATGGAAAAATATCTAAAATATCTTAATTATGTTTTGCGGCACAAATGGTATGTAATGATTGAATGTTTTAGCCAAGGGTTAATTTGGAGAGGATTGATGCACGATTTGAGTAAGTTTTTGCTAGATGAATTTATTCCGTACGCTAATTATTTTTATGGTAAAAAAGACAGCGACATTGGACGAGGCAGAAATGAAACAGGATATTACAAACCAACAGACACAGGAGATAAGGTATTTGATTTCGCGTGGTTGTTACATCAAAAACGAAACCGCCATCATTGGCAGTGGTGGATATTGCCGACAGACGAAGAAGGAATAAAAATCTTTGAAATACCCGAACCTTACTTGACTGAAATGATTTGCGATTGGATTGGGGCAGGTAAGGCGCAAGGCCATTTTTCACCTGAAGAGGATAAATATTTTGAAACAAGAAGATGGTATCAACAGAATGGCGGTAAAATGCAACTGAATCCAAAAACAAGAGAAAAAATTGAATCAATAATTTTTCTAAAAACAAAGATAAAGTAAAATAAAAAACTATGTTCGACCAAGCAGGATTCTCCAAGATGTTCGAGATCTTAAAAAAGAAAGGTTACTACTCACAATTCGCTGATTATGAAGCATTCAAAGCCCAGCAAGCCAAAGACAAAGAACAGATCGAGAAAGACGCCGCGGATTACAACAAAGCAAACAACATAAGCCAGCCGGTTGAAATGTCGAAAATCCCTTTTTAAAACCCATGAACAACACTTCTGCGAGTGAGGATCTCTACTCTCAAGACAACTTCAAAAGCTTCCACCTCTCAAAATGTCCCTACCATCAAGTACCCTTTGTTACCCTCTACAGGGAAGTAAAAGGCGAGAATGGTATAATAAGCTACGCCAATTCTATCAGCGTCTGCCCGGGGTGCGTAAATATAAATAACCTAGGCCATTGGGTGGAACTTCCCGATGGGTATGTTCCATACATCAGGGAAAACAAAGGTTATCCTGTATTTGACAAAAGAGTTAAGCAAGGTATAATTTAAAATAGAGAAATAAATAATTATTATGGCGCGAGAAGGAAGGCCATTGAAATTTAATAGCGTTGAAGAACTCGAAACAAAAATAAGCGAGTATTTTGAAATTACTCCAATGGACGAATGGATGATTACGGGAATGGCGGTACATCTTGACACAAGTAGGAATGTTTTATGTGATTATGAGAGTAGCGATGGATTTAAAGGAGAGTTTTCTAACACTATAAAAAGAGCAAAGGAAAAAATTGAAATGGCTTATGAAAAAAGAGGTTTGAAAGTTGGCAATGCTTTTGATATTTTCCGTCTAAAAAATATGGGTTGGTCAGACCGGCAAGAAATTGAGCATTCCGGTGAGGTAACAGAAAACCAGAACATCAAGCTTGATAAAGAGTCAGAGGATATTTTAAACGAGCTTATTGAAAAAAGAAAAGAAAAGATATGATGCTGGAATTATTATTATTCATCTTGATTCTTTTGGAGGCGATCAAAGCATTTATGCAGTATAAATCTTTGCCAAAGGAGACAAAGGATGAGATTAAAAAAAGTCTGCCGGACCAAAAGCCAAAGTTATCAGTGTTCACTTACAAGCCTACCCAAAGCGAAGAAGAAAGTGTTTTATCTAAAACAATAAATAAAATTTTTAATAAATAATTATGGCAATTCCTTGGAATAAAGGAATAAAAATGCCTCCAAGGAATGAATCGTGGTGTCGGAATATTAGTTTGACGCATAAAGGTAAAAATGGGGGGAATGGATTTAAAAACGGACATCTTGATTATGTTTCAAGGGAAAGCAGAAAAAAAGCATCGCAGAAGATGAAAGGGAGAAAGTATCCAGAAAGGTCGGGGGAAAAATGTCGATTTTGGAAAGGAGGAATTTCAATTGGAAAAAATAGAAAAGAATATATTAGGTTCAAGACATTAGAAAGAATTGCCAGAAAAAAACAAGCTAATGGGGGACATAATTTAGGCGAATGGGAAAATTTGAAAGCACAATATAATTGGATATGTCCAGCTTGCGGTAGAAAAGAACCAGAAATTAAGCTTACCGAAGATCATATAATTCCATTGTCAAAAGGTGGTTCAAATAACATAGAAAATATTCAACCGCTTTGTGGAATTTGTAATTCATCTAAAAATATAAAAATAATTAAATACTAAAATATGTATTCACAACAGTATTACGAAGAGAGAAAANTNGATTTGGAAAAAGATTTTAACGAATCCAAAGAAAAGTATTTTGCAAAGTTTATTCAGCTGGCCGAAGAGTGGAAAGGCGAAGCAACCAAAACGCAACAGAAGTTCCAAGAATTGTTAAAGCGCGAAGAAGAAGCAAAAAAACAGAATGATGAGGCGGCCAAGCCAAAAGAGATAAAAAAATAATATGGGTACGGAATTTACCCCTTTAAACGATAAAATCGAAAAGACACTGAAGCCGAGTGAAAAGAAACAGACATTTAAAGACATCCAGCAGCCGATAGGTAAGGATGGCTATGAAAACCCTAAATTCACAGAGATTTATGGTTATAATCCTTTTAAAGGGACGGATCGCGATAGAAGCTTAAGAAAGAAGTATTATTAAAATGACAAAAAACTTTTGTGATGTGTGCGGGAAAGAAGTCGGGGCCAACGAAATTGTGGGAATGTATACGCGGCTGATGAAGCAACTTAGGCTTGATATGCAATCTGTTATGNGCAGNCAAGAGTCTTTNCTTTGCGAGAAGTGCCAGACGGAAGTCTCGACAAAAATAGACACAATGAAAAATGAATATAACCAACCAGCACGTTTGGACAAAATCTCCCCTTTTGTGGGCAGTGGACAACAAGATAAAAAACGAGAAGGGGACATTGTTGGAGTTTAAAGACAGGTCGTTCCTTAAAGAGCCGTTTGATGATTTTACGCCGCTACAAGCTTACAACAAAGCTTCCCAGATAGGATTTAGTACGATGATGATATTAAAGTCGTTTAACGCGGCTTATTACAGGGATTGGAATATAATTTACACTTTGCCTACCGCCGGCGATGCTTCAAGCTTTGTATCAACAAAAGTCAATTCAATTATTGAGAACAACCCTATCCTTAAGCGTTGGACAAAGGATAAAGACACTATCGAGCAAAAGAAGATTGGTAAAAGTTTTATATATTATCGCGGCACGGCAACAGCTAAAAGCGAAAAGGAAAAAAGCGAGGGCGGAGTTGGTATTATTCTTTCATCCGATTGGAACATTCACGATGAGTGCGATCGCAGCGACCAGGTTGCTCTTGAGCAGTATGAATCAAGGCTGGCTAACTCGTCTTTTAAGGGCCGCAGTTTCTTTTCAAACCCCACGCATCCAAAAACATTAAACCAAGAACTTTATGAAAAAAGCGACCAAAAAGAATGGTTCATCCAATGCGAACACTGTAACGAGTGGCAGTACCTGGACTATTGGGAAAACATTGTGGACGGGAACTTTGTCTGCTCGAAATGCCATAGTTTATTATCAGACGACACGAGACTTAAGGGTGAATGGGTTGCTCGTTGGCCCAACAAGGACATATCAGGCTACCACATAAGCCATTTGATGTGTCCGTGGATAAGCGCGAAAGAGATACAGCAATCGTTTGAAACAAAAACCAAGTCTTATTTTTACAATTTTGTTCTGGGGCTTCCTTATGTGGGGTCGGACATTCTTGTTAATGCTGATTTAATCTTAAAGTGCATTGACACTGAAACCATCAACGTCAAAGAGCGGGTAGCAATGGGGGTTGACGTAGGATTAACTAAACATTTCGTTCTTGGGAATCATCAAGGAGTATTCCTTGTTGGCACAACCGATAGCTGGGAAGACATAGACAAGATGGTTCGAATGTATGATGTGGAGTGTTGCGTGATTGACGCAATGCCCGACCAGACAAAGCCCAGAGAGTTAAGGGATAAGTACCCTGGCAAAGTATGGTTGAGCTGGTTTAAAAAAGAAATCAAGAAAGCCGAGTATATCAAATGGGACAATGTGAGCCGAAGTGTTTACTCTGACAGAACCAATGCAATTGACGATGTGATTAACAGCTTGGTGGAAAGAAAAATCAGATTCCAAGTTGAGCCGGAAAAATTAAAGCTTTATATCCGCCATTGGGAAACGCTTTATAAGACAAAGGAATCTGACAGCTTGGGGATTGAAAGGGATATTTGGGAAAGCAGGGGGGCAGACCATTTTGTCTTTGCACAAGTTTATCAGCAGATTGCTTTATCAAGGATTGGGCAAGGCGAGTCAAAAGCATTTAGTTATAATCCATACACCAAGACCGCGCCGTTCGGCTATGGGCCGGATTTGACAGAGCTTGCGGAAAAGCAGTAAAATATAATAAGCAAGATTAGAGGAGGCAAAACTCTAATAAGTGGCACAAGATACAACGCCAACAGATTCTCAAAATCAAGAAACGATAACATCGGTGCGTTTAGGTTTGGATTTCAACGAACCGGATGATGATTTAATCCAAGCCATAGACAATGCTATTAAAGACAGCAACCAATTAAAACTTAAGAACGACAAGCAAGGGAAGACAAATAAGCTTTACTGGCAGTATGGCGGGCAAGTTGAGAACGATGCGGTAATTCATCCTAAACAGTCGAAGACGAGGATGAACCGCATATTCACCGATGTTGAGACTTTAATCCCTATTCTTACAAGCGAAGAGCCAGAACCTATTGCGGTTGGCACTGAAGACAACCAAGTTAAAACTATTACCCAAAAGGCAGGGGGCAATGCTTGGGATAAATACAAGATGCAGCGAAAATTCCAGCAACTGGCAAGGCACTGGGTTCTTTATCGTGTCGGAGTGCTGAAGTACCGCTGGGAGAAAGGCAAAGGATTTATTACGGAGAACGTATTTCCTAAAAAGATTGGTTTTGACAAGCGAGCCACAACCATCGAAAATTGCGAGTATATTTGGGAAGAGCTGGAGGACTCGGTTGGAGAAGTGATTAAGAAATTTCCTAAAGCAAAGGATGATTTGGAAAATCAGTTTAGTAAGAAAGGAATGAAGACCAAGATAAAGTACCACGAATTCTGGGGCGGCGGCGGATCGTGGGTTGTTTGGAAATATGACAAGCTGGTCTTGGACAAGGAGAAGAATATGAATTTTGATTATGACAATCAAGAAAACAATATCTTTGACGAGCCGGAGTTCCCTTATATTTTATTAAATGTTTTTTCTTTGGGAGATGAGAATAGCCTTTACGATGAAACTACCCCAGTCGAAGTGGCCTCCCCGACACAAGACGGTATCAATGACCTTGAGAGATTGATTCTTGACCTTAACAAAGGACGCAAACGCGTGATTATGGTTGATGGCGCGGCAGTATCGGAAAAGCAGGCCCAGTCTTTGGTAAATGATATTGGCGATGATTTGATCAGGATTGAGAACGCGCACGGCAATTTATCCTCTGCGGCCCAACTGTTGCAAGCCGGAGTTCCTGATTCCGGAATGTTTAATAATTTAATGGAGCTTTTGAATGAGGTAGATAACATTTTCGGTATTCATTCAACCACAAAAGGAAGCCAAGAACACAAGGAAACCGCCAAAGGCAGACAGCTTTTGATGTCTGGGGACTATGGTCGGATTGATATGATAGTCAGAAATATGGAGGAGTGCGCCGAGAAATGGTTTAATGCTTATTTGCAGATGTGCAAAGTGTATGCCGACCAGCCTGAAAAGTTTGATGACGGGGAGAACAGATTTACTTTTGACCCGTCAACTGTACCTTACGGAGTGAGGATGATTGTCAAAAAAGGTTCTACTTTGCCGACTGATGAAATAAGCAAGCGCGAGGCTGCATTGAATCTTGCCAAGATGGGACTGGTTGATCCAGAAACAATGTATGACGAACTGGGTTTTCCCAATTCTCCTGAAATGGCGAATAAACTCTATCAGTGGTTAATTGCCCAGGGGAAGCTTCAAAGCATCCCAGGACAGGCACAGCCTCAACTAATGGGCCAGCCAAGCCCGCAGGGGCAACCAAACGCGCCACAGAGCGACCCAATGGCACAGCAGGCGCAGAGAGTTGAGCAAATGATACAAAGCCCGCAGTTCCAGCAATTACCGGATAATGAAAAGTTAGCTTTTGTGCAAAAGGCAAAGGCCGCGTTATCACAAGGTGGACAGCCTCAACAAGGCGTTCCAACACAATAATATGCCGGCAGTTACAGTTGCTCAACGCCGTTTGATGGCCATTGCCGAGCATAGTCCTGAAAAACTTTATAAGAAAAACAAAGGAGCGGCCAAGATGTCGAAAGGCCAGCTCCACGATTTTGCCAAGACTAAAGAAAGCAAGTTGCCTAATAAAAAAACAATGGTCGAAGTATTAAAGAAAAAAGCAAAAAAATGATTTCCAACCAATTAAAAACTTCAACGCTCCCGGCTTTCAACAAAAGAAAGCCACAAAAAAAAGATTTGGTTTCAGCTTTGAAAAAGAAAGTTAAGGCTCCGATTCCGGCAAAAGGAAAAGAATACCAAGATTTGAAAAATCAATATAGAGGAGCCAAGTTTATCAATATAGGAAAAACAATCAAGTAAAAATAACCGCGCTCTTGTCTCGCAAGAGGAACGAGGACGCATAAAAACATGGCAGATGATAATGAGACCAATGTTGTTGATGATGTCATTGAAGACCAATCGTCTGACGACAAGTCCGGGGAAAGCGAAAATGAACCAACCCTAAAAGAAGTCATGCAGACTTTAAAAGGTTTGCAGAAAGGTTATACGACCACAAGGCAGGAGATGGCCGAGCTGAAAGATATGTCAGCCAACCAGCTTCAAGTCTTGGCGGAGCGTATTAACCAGACTTCGGGGGCGCAAGAGGGGGACAATGAGTACATAACAGTCGGGAAACTGAAGACAGCAATTCCTGAAATTATGGCTCAATATGAAACCCGAAAAGCGCAAGAGGCGGAAGACCGTACGAAACAAGCTGAAAGCATCCTTGAAAAGAATATGGACGAAGTAATTGATGAAGGCGTAATAGACGCTAAAGAGAGACAGTCTCTTTGGAACTATGCCGCGTCAATTTCCGAACCAGATTTGTATAAAGCGGCGGCCAAGTTTAATAGGCTGTCGCAAGAGAAAAAGGACAGCTTGACCGCCAAGAAACAAGCCCGGCAAGAGGAAGGTTCAAAAGTAGGCACTTCTTCAAAAGCAAGTACAGGAAAACAACCAGTGGATATGTTGAAAATACATAACACAGGTTGGGATGATTTATAGTAATAACAACTAAAGGTTTATGGCTTACACAGATTTTTCATCGGTAAATGCCATTGATACCAGTACCTTAATCAAACTTCAAGCGAAGACGATTGATACTGTTGTCAACTGGTCGCCACTTACCGTTACCTTTTTGCAAAGGCAGAAAAAGTGGCAAGGTTCAAGGTATAAGGTGCCTATCAAGTACACGCAGAATACCAATGGCACTTCATTCAACGGTCTGCAAGCTTTTTCGACCAACACTTCGGACAACTTCATCAATATGCAGTTTGACCCGACTGGCCGGGAGCAACCGACCAATGTGGCTGGTATTCAAATGGATGTCAACAAGTCGCAGCAAGTTACTGATTTGTTAAAGAGGCAAATGCAGTCGGATGCCCACGATTTGGCTGACTATGTGGCAGGCAAGTTTTGGACACTGCAGACAGGCATTGAGTTTTTGAGCGTCCTTGACGGTGTGGACGATGGCACCCTCGGAGCAAGCAGCTACGGCGGATTGTCGAGAACAACCTATACCACGATCAAGGGAAACCTTACCGCTGGCATTGGTTCTTTGACAATGACCAAAATGGCAACATCGTACAACAATGCCACTCACGGCCCATTCCACCCCAACCTGGTAGTTTGCGATAAAGCGACTTGGAGCTATTACGAAAAGCTTCTGTTGCCCACATTGCAGACGCAAGTAATCCAGACTGGTTTGACTGGATACCCGATGTTTACCGGAGTTAGCGGGAATGGAGTTGCCAATCTTATGTCTCCTGGAACTGACCTCAAGGGTGCATCTGGCTTTACCGCTTTGACTTACAAGGGTATGCCTGTTGTCGCTGATGACAAAGCTCCTACCGGATATATGGTGATGTTGCGGACTGATGACTGGGGTTTCTATGGTTTGGATGCCACTTTGGAGGGCTACAAGGCAAGCAATGTCTTGAATAACCCCGAAATTGAGGGTGTTTACACCATCAGCAATAATCTTGGGTTTGCCTTTAGCGGATTCCAGGTCCCGATCAACCAGTATGCAATCAGTGGCCACACGATTTTAATGGGAAATTTAATATGCAATAATCCCCGCAATCAGGCAATTTTATACGGGATTACAGGCGCATAACCATTAAAATTAGTTTTTGTCAATTCTGTGACATTCCATACAGTGAGTTATAGTGAAAAGAATTAAGTAAATTAACGATTTTGCGGGGAGTTGACGAGGACGACTTCGGTCTGATTCAGGAGTCCCCGCTAATCTACTAAAACAATGTTTCTAAGAGATTATTCACCAGCCCTAAAATTCGGGGCTAAGATCCAACCACAAGACCTCGCCGGAATGATCGGTTTGCCGTACGTCGGAAACATTTATTATGTTGACCCGACCAACGGAGCCGATACTCATGGCGGGACTGACCAAAATGATGCTTTTGCGACGCTTACAAAGGCATATGCTGCCCTTACCGACAACAACCACGATGTGATTGTGATTGTTCCTGGTGGCACTGGCAGCGGCACAGGTACGGTGGAAACGGCAGCGATCACTTGGTCAAAAAACCTTTGCCATTTGGTTGGTAATGTCGCGGGTACTCCCATGTCTTCGAGGGCTAGGATTACCACGGCGACAACGGCTTTGTCTCCCTTCATTACCATTTCGGGTAGTGGAAATTCGTTCCACAGCGTACAGTTTCAAAGCAACGCGGCAGCCAATTACATCCTTGCGCGGGTGAGTGGCAGCAGGAACTATTTTGAGAATGTTCACTTTGCCAACATCAACGCGACGGCGATGGCTAATTCTGGAGCTTGTGCGTTGGAGTTGTACGGAGGTCAAGAGAATTACTTTGTCAATTGTACCGTTGGCACTGACACGGTAACGATGTCGTCAACCAGTGCAAACCTTCGGTTAACTTTGGGAACGCAGACAACCGCGAGGAATGTCTTTGACGGTTGCATTTTCCCAATGATGACCAGCGCGGTAACAAATTACTTTATCAAACAGCCGGACACCTCTGGTATTGATAGATTTAATTTGTTCCGTGGTTGTCAGTTCATAAATGCGGTCAGCTCTACCAGTACAACCATTACGGACGCTATCGCAATGGCGGCGTCTCCGGGAGGTATGTTGGTATTGCACGATTGCATGGGCGTTGGTATGACAGGTTGGGCCGACAACTTGACCAACGTCAGAATCTTGGGATTTTCTACCAATGCGACAATCCTTACGGACTACTGCAAAGGGGTGAATCCTGCCGCCTAACAAAGGTCGTTAGTAATTACTTAAACAAAAACAAATGAGTACAATATCTGATTCTATGGTAGGTTCCCCCACTCTTTATGGACAGAGTGCTGTTCAAGAAATTGCGTTGGGGACAATCTATCGTTCCGGCGATGGCCGGAGGTTTCGCTATGTGAAAGTCGGCGGTACAGCATTGGTGCAAGGTAAACTTTACCAGTCGGCGGCGGAAAGCGCATCTAACTGGGAAGCTTTGAGCGTTGCCGCGGCTGCCATCGGTGCTACTAAAGTTACATTGACTAGTTCAGTAACTTTGACCGCCGATGTGCTGGCAGGAGGCTATATGGCTATATCTACCAACATTGGTATTGGATATACCTATAAAATCACTGGCAACACTGCGGTTAATGGTGCGGCTGGTTGCGTGATTACGCTTGATGATCCGATACAGGTTGCCCTTGATACTACAACCACAATTGATGTTATTCCTAATCCGGCATCTAAAGTCGAATTATGGGATTATACAAATCACGATGGGGCGGTTATGGGAGTTGCGATATATCCTGTTACAGCCAGCTACTATGGCTGGTTGCAGACTGGCGGTCCGTGTGCGTGCCTGGTAGATGCTGGTAATCTCGCTGTAGGCCTTGATGTTTCAGCTTCGGATGACACTGACGGTGCAGTTGGCCCTCTCGAAGAGGAGGCAACGTCTGTCTATGTCGGACGGGCTATTACCGCTTCGTCTTCTACTGAATACGGCTTGGTCAATCTGAACATTAACTAGATGGTTTTTAGTGGGATAATCTTGTGGCTTATCCCACAATAAAGCCCTTTAGGGCATAACGCCTCGACTCGTTAAGAGGAACAAGGCAAAAAATATGGCACAAGAAACAGAGAGGTTTGTGTATACCGAGCAGGAACAATATACTTCGGTCAATTTTACCAACATTGACACTGAAGATTTCGAAGGCTCGTTTGGCGGGAATGATGTTCAAGTCGGGTTTGACCAGCAAAACCACCCGATAATTGAAAAACAGGCGATAGTCTGGACAGTTAAATCTGGTGAAACAAGACAGTTCCCGATGCCTTTGGCAGACCATTTGGCCTATCATTTAGCGATGAAAATGCTGATGAGGGATGAACCAAATGTGTCCCATCAAAGAAATGACGGAAAGGTGAAAGAATTGATGGCTAAAATTCTTGGAGCTAAAGTTGAAAAGAAGCCAGAAGTTAAAGAAGCTATGGAAGAAGAGTTCGCAGGATTGGAAGAATTGAAAACAAAAAAGTCAAAAACTTAACTAATCATCCCAGAGGGATGGAACGCGGGAATTGCCTCCCTCGCCTTCATCCCTCTGGCGGATAAATATGTCAATAACAAATGCTTATCCTAGAGACGCAAATAATTTTCCCATAATTGATAAAGACGGATTGATAATTTCCAAGAGTGTAACTTTCGCCGCGCTGACAACAGGCGCAGTCGGGGTTCACACTCTTTTTACTATATCAGGGCCGTGTGTCGCAAAAGTAATAGGTTATTGTTCGGTTGATGTTACCGGTTCGGGGACGATCGAAGTCGGTATTGCGGGAGACACATCCGCTTTGATTGCCCAGACAACAGGTTCTAATATAACTGCTGGTAAGTTTTGGACAACTAATACTCCAGCGATTGATATGGCTGATAATTCCGGCAAGGCACTTGCATTGAGTATCGCTTATAAAGTAACTACTGATACTTTAACCGCAGGAACAGTAACTTTCTATTGTTTTTGGAGGCCGTTGGGAGTTGATTCTACTTGTGTATGTGTAGCCGCATAATATGCAAACTTACGACCAATTAAGCCAGGAATATAAGGATTTATTGGTACAAAAACAGGCGTTGCAAGCAAAAATTAACGATAAAAAAGGTGAGTTGGAAGACTTGGAAAGCCAAGTATTAAGAGCAAAAAACAAGGAAAAGTACATTGAAAGCATTGAAAAAGAGGCCAAAAACAAGCAAAAAGATCTGGATTCATTGGTTGAAAATATAGAAAATTCAAAAAAGGAAATTGAAATGCTAGTTGGTAAAATCAATGAATCAAGAGAAAAATTGGCCCAAACCAACCGGTCAAACCAAAAGTTGATAGAACAAGCCAGGGAAATTGCCAAGCCTATCAAGGAATCTTTGGAAATTAAAGAAGCAGAGCTTTTAAAACGCGCCAAGAACATCAATAATCTTGAGGGTGTTATATTGCGCCAGTTGGAAGAGAACGAAGAGTTGAAGGCAGATTTTGTGGCAAGGATAAGGCAATGTGAAACAAAGCGGAGCGAGTATGAAATGCTTGTTGCCAAAAATACAAAGAAATCGGAAGAGCTTGAAAGATTATCTCTCAAGATAGCTCAAACAAATAAAGAGGCTGATTTTTTCCATAAAAATAGTCTCGACTTGGTACAGGATTTGCAAAAGCGAAAAGGCTTGCTTGAAACAATCGGACAACAGCTAAAACAAATGCAGGAAGCGGTTGAAAAAAAAGACCAAGTATTGGAAATGGAGATTAAATCGTTAAAAAAAGAAAGATTAAGATTTGAAAGCCAAAGGCAATCTTTTAAAGCGGCCATAGATGAGTATAAAGATAAAATACAATGGCAAACGCGAAAATAGATGTTAATTATGAGGGTTCGGCATTAGTGATTACCGATGAGCCGTCTCCTAGTATCGCTAATCTGTTGGTAGATCCAATTACAGGCAGGCTGGAAATTGATTTGTTGATAGTCAATACTCCCTTTAATGATGTTGTGGCTTCACAAATGAAAGAGGATGCGAATTACCACGGAATAGCGGAAGGGGTAACTGATGATTTAAACAAAGATGTTCGTTTATTAAAGGTTGATTCAGCGACAGGCAGGTTAATAATTGACGCAGTTCTAATATAATGGCAGACGATAGAGCCAGAATTGATTCCAATTATAAAAAGACGCTTTTAGCGGTAACGGATGACGTAGCCAAAGAGATACGCAATCTTTTGGTTGACCCTGTTACAGGCCGTTTAAAATGTGTTGCCAGCGGGGCATCGGGCGTTGGGATTACTTCATTGAATGGGCTGGTTGCGGCAACGCAAACATTTGCTACAGGCACTATAGGTACTGATTTTGGTATTTCTTCGGTAGGGACTGTCCACACCTTTAATCTTCCTACGGCCAGCGCAAGTAATCGTGGCTTACTTTCAACAACCGACTGGTCAACATTTAATGGTAAGCAAGATTCCCTGGGTCTTACCAATCCTGGGGCGAATGTGTTGGCAGGTTGGGACAATACTGATTCAGCTTGGCATTGGATTACGCTTGGAACCAACCTCACCTACACCCATTCTTCACATACTTTGAGTGCTACTGGTGGCGGACACACGATCCAAGATGAGGGGACTCCATTAACCCAAAGAGCTAATTTGAATTTTGCTGGAGCGGGAGTAACCGCAACGGATGACGCAGGGAATAATGCTACTTTAATTACAATCCCTGGAGGCGGGGGTGGAACTCCTGCATCTCCCAATACTTCGGTTCAATATAATAATGGCGGGGCGTTTGGCGGTAGTTCTACTCTTTTGTACGATTCAACGAATAGAATTATTACTTTTGGGTTAGAATATGACTATGGAACGATACAGGCTCCGAATGCCATAACCGCAGATACTAGGGGGGGTGGTTTAATAATAAATACTGGCGATGGAACGGGGTCAGAGTATGGAGGTAGTTTTACTATCAATGGAGGCAACGGAGTCAGGCCAGGAGAATTATTATTTAATTCAGGAGCATCGCAATTAGCTGTTACTTCGATTAGAATTCAGGTAGTTCCTGCTTCAGGATATAATTTTGCGATTGGCGATCCCATTACTACCTATGCGGCTCTTTTCGATACTCATCTTATCGGCACTACGGCTACAACAGATCGAACATTCACTTTTCCCGATCAAACAGGTACACTTTATTCATTGCCAGATCCAGAAGCTAATACTATCGCCGGATGGGATGAGACAGATAATCTTCCGGTAAATATCACGATAGGGACTGGACTTTCTTATGACCATTCAAGTCATACTTTAAGTGCCGCTTCGGCAACTCAGTTACCAGTGTATAATGCCCCTGACGGTAATCCTGGTACTGATGTATATATAACGGGAGGTAATGCTTTATCTGGAAATAATAATGCAGGTTTGGTTGAATTATCTGGAGGTGTCGGCTCTGGTTCTGGCAAAGGGGGAGACAGCGGTATTTTTGGAGGAGAAGGTGGCGATATGGGAAACGGAGGCGGCATAGGTATTCAGGGCGGTGATGGTGGAGCAACAAGCGGTAACGGAGGATTTATCAATATAAAAGGAGGAGATGCTTTGGGAGGAGATAGCAATGGCGGCGGAGTTATTATAATGGGCGGATTATCCAGTGGTGCCGGCATTGGTGGTGCGGTAGGAATTGCTAATAATTCTGGTTCATTGACGGCTCATTTTGACACTTCTTTGCTTGCCACAACCGACAAGACATTCCAATTTCCTAATAACAGCGGAGTATTTGCTTTAACCTCTCAGCTTCCCACACCTGCCGCTTTGACTAAAGTTGATGATACCAATGTAACCTTGACTTTAGGGGGGACACCGACAACTGCTCTTTTGCAAGCAACTTCTTTGACTTTAGGATGGTCAGGAACTTTAGCAATAGGACGAGGCGGAACAGGAGCCAGTACCAAATCTACGGCTTTTGACGCTTTAAGCCCGATGAGCGCGGCAGGAGACATAATCTACGGCGGAGCCAGCGGTACAGGCACGAGATTGGCCATAGGAGGGGCGAACACCGTTCTGCACGGCGGAGTATCGGTTCCTGCATATTCGGCGGTCGTAGAGGCAGATATAAGCCTTTCAGCCAACACCACAAACAATGTCTCAACCACCAAGCACGGCTTTGCTCCCCAGCTTTCCAATCTTACTACCCAGTTTTTAAGAGGAGATGGCGCGTGGGCAGTTCCGGCTGGAGCTACACTGCCCAATGCTTACCTATCAGAATCATTTGCTTACACGGCTAATACACCTCACAGCATAGTTCACAACTTTGGAACTTTCCCACTGGTACAAGCTTTTGATTCTTCTGGTTACCAGGTAGTTCCTTACATTGTTTACCAATCAGATGTAAACACTACCCAGATAACCTTTACTGCTTCGGCGACTTACACGATTATATTGACTCTGGGTTCTCCCCAACTTACTGCCTATACTGCCACATCGGGCAATTATGCAATGCTGGCAGGAGATTATCTGATTGAAGAAACTGGGGCAAGTAAGATTGTAACCTTACTGACACCTGTGGGACGCTCTGGCAAAACTGTTATAATTAAAAATAGCTCGGCGGGAGTGTGCGATGTGCAGACTGCCGCGGGAACGATAGACGGCTACGCTGATATTACCCTGGTCGCAGGTGATAGTTTAACGGTCGTAAGTAATAATACTAACTGGTTAATTATATAAAACAATGAGTTATATCACGCGCCTTTCACAAGCCGCAACAGTAGATACCAATAATTCATCCAGCGCAAACTTGTCCCAGAACGCTTACTTTATTGGTTTGCCAACATCCACGCTTGGAGTCAATTCAATCCAAGTGTCTTTGAAGTCAGACCAGAATTGTACTATTTATGTGGAACAGTCGCCTGGGACTGTAACTGGCGTAAGTACCGTTACCACCACTAATCCGGGAAGCGTGGGGACGATTACTGGTGTTGCCACCAAGTTTCAAAGAGATTTCAAGGTGGGCGATCAGATATTTATTGCCGGTGAAACTACCCATTACATCGCTTCGATAGTTTCCGACACTGTGATGACTGCTACGGCAACATTCGCCGGGGTAGCAGGAGCGGCTTACACATTTTATCCGTGGGATTTGTCGGATATGTTTCTTTACTACGCCAATAATAATTTTGGCAGAACCACACAGGCCATCAGTTCTTATTTGAGAGTGAGGGTGGTGAATACAGGCACGGCCACTTCGCTTTTCTTGAGACTGCAGACAGTATTGTGCCCGATAGTTGACTCGGTTCCGAGAGCATTAAATTCACTTGGTTACTTAAGAGCAGGAGATTTCGACAATGATGTGGCTCAAGGCGATGCTCCGTTCGCTACGCCGTGGTATAAGATAGGTTATACACCTACGATGAATAATACCGATTCAGACATTTGGTCGGGCGNNGGNGTNTATACTCCGCCAGCTTCAGGAGTACAGATGAGGGTATTGTCAAGTTCTGCCAATGATACGGGTGCAGGAACTAACGCCCAACAGGTAACCATTTATTACTTGGACAGCAATTATGTTTCTCAATCGGAAACAGTAACCCTTAATGGGGTTACTCCAGTCAGTACGGTGTCTACCGATATTTTCAGATTAAATGGCTTTAGAGTTACAAGGGTCGGAGCGATTGCCACGGCTAAAGCGGCAGGGAACATCCAGCTTCAACTGCTGGCGGCACCGAATACGGTTTATGGATATATCACAGCAGGCTATACCAGGGGTAGGAATTCGTTCTACACTGTTCCGGCAGGGAAGACTTTGTATATAAATAAAGTAAATTTCAGTTTTGGCTTTGGGACTACCGCAGGTAACACGCTGATTTATATGCGGGGATATACCAGAATAACCTATAACGACCAGTTGGGGGTAACTACCACTTCAACAGGGATATTTTATCCTTACCACGAGGGAATAGTGTCTAACAGTGATTTTATGTCGGATTTAAAAGTCCCGACAAAGATACCCGAAAAGGTGGATATTAAAGTCAGCGGTATAACAAATTCAGCTACAGCTGGAGCCGCCGCAAGTGTTCTTCGCGGTTATCTTATAGGTTAATAAAACAAAAAAATGCGTATAGACAAGCCCCTTATCTTACCATCCGCAGTTCTTGGCTCTCCAGTAGAGGGGACTTTAGAATACATCAGCGATGTGTTGTCATTCACGATAGGTACTGGGCCGACAAGAAAGACTGTGGCTTTTACTGACAGCTCCATCACCAGTTCGATGTACATTGGGACGACTTCAGTGGCATTAAACAGGGCTTCTTCTCCTTTGGCATTGGCAGGGATTTCCAGTATTGGTATTAGGGATACATCAGCGGCATATGATGTTACAGTAGGTATGACTTCTTCGACAACACTGGGTGCGGCAAAAAACTTGACGATAGATATGGTTAATGCCAGCACGACAATAAAATTAGGATATAATTTAACTTTGAGTGCGGCTGCGACCATAGGAGGAACAAATACAGGTGATGTAACTCTTGCAACCGACAATGGGCTGGGATTAACTAATCAAGTATTGTCGATGGGGACGCCCTCAACGTGCACGGCGGCCACTACAAACGCAGTCAGTACATCTACCCATACTCACGCCATTACAGGATTTTTAACTGCAGTAACCGCCCATAACGTTTTATCATCAACCCACGGGGATACTTTAGCCGATACCGTAGCTCGTGGCGACATAATGTATGGCAACGCGACTCCTAAATGGGCCAGACTGGCTTTTCCTGGTACTCCCACAGGCAAGGTGTTGATTGCGACAGCCACTGATGTGGCGTGGAGTGCTAGTGCCTTAGGAACAGGAGCCTATGCCGTAGCCGGAGCAACTTTAGCTTTGGATAACCTTTCTTCTGTAGCAATGAACGCCAGCCTTCAATGGGACAACACCACCGCCAGAACCCTTGACATTGCCGCTACCGCAAACACTGTGGTAGGCAGGGCTTTGACTATTTCTGCAGGCTCTACCGTAACAGGAGGCACGGCGGATATGGCAGGAGGCAACCTAACCCTAAATTCCGGTCTTGGGAAAGGCACTGGAGAGTCTTCAATTATCTTTCAGACAGGCAGAACCTTGACCACGGGAAGCACTTTGCAGACACTTACCGAAGCAATGAGAATCTTAGGCAACGGCAATGTCGGCATCGGGACGACGAATCCGACTGCTTACTTACATTTGAAAGCAGGTACAGCCACCGCCTCCACTGCCCCCCTCAAACTTACCAGCGGTGTCTTAAACACCACCCCAGAAGCAGGAGCTTTGGAGTTTGTTACCGATACTCTTTCATTCACTATTACTTCGGGGACGGCCAGGAAGACAATTGCGTTTACTGACAGTCCTATTACCAGCTCAATGTATCTTGGGACGACCTCTGTGGCCCTAAATAGGGCATCTGCGGCTTTAGCTCTGACTGGTATTACAAGTATCGTTACCGAGGCGGCTGGTACTGCCGCAGGATTATTTAATACGGTAACAACGACAGGAAACATCGGAATCGGCGGGGCGTTAACGAGCGGGACACTTACGTTGGGAAATGCCAGTGCAACCGGGAATACTACTCTTTATGGGGCGGCGACATCAGGTACAAACTCATTATTTACCAACGCAACGAGTTCGGCGATAAACATTGGTACTGGACAAACATCTGGACTTATTGTTATCGGGAAAACTGGTTCGACTGGGTCGACTACGATAAATGCTGGTTCGGGTGGCGTATTGATAGGAACGACAGGAGACTTGGCGGTGAATACCAACCAACTATATGTTGATACTTCGGCGGCTATGGTAGGCATCAATACTTCTGCGCCCGATCAATTTTTAACAATCAAGGCAACTGGGGATAATGCCAATTTGGGGTTTTACGCCGCAACTGGAGGTTCATCCTCAAGAAATTGGGCCTTTGGAACCAATCTTTATGATTATGGAGATTTTTGTTTATCCCAATCTACCACTGCCTATGGAACTCCGACTGTGATGAAATTGAAACTAGATGCTAGCGGAAATCTTGTCGTTGATACATTGAAAGGGACTGGTTCACGCACCGTGGTAGCCGATGCCAATGGATTGTTGTCTGCTCCAGCATCTGATGAAAGGTTAAAAATTAACATTGAACCGATAAGTAAGAACATCCCAATGGAAATGCTGGAGGACGATAACATTCGGGCGGTCAATTATCAGTGGAAAGATGAAACAAAAGGCAAATATACCGAGCTTGGTTTTACTTGGCAACAATTTTTTCCTTATGTTGATAAAGTACCAGGCCTTACATTTTTTGATAATGGGTATGGTGGAATTAACTATGAAAAAATATCTTGTATTTTGTGGGAACAGAATAAACAGCTTTTAAAACGCATTGAAGCGTTGGAAGCAAAAATAAAATGACAACTACTACCCCAAGCCTACAGGTTACAGGAGCATTTGCAGGAGGAGTAAATGCCTTGTCAGCGGCATCATCCGTTTCGTTGGATTGCAATACTGGTAATTGTTTTACTTTGACCGTCAACCAGAGTTGTACAATAACCCCATCTTACGGAATAGCCGGACAGAGTATATTTATTATTATCGCTACCAGCGGAACGACATCGAGAACTATAACATTTGCTTCGCCGTTTAAAACATCGGGAACTTTGTCGACTGGAACATCTTCTGGGAAAAAGTTTGTTATTTCNTTTGTTTTTGACGGAACTAATTATATTGAAAAAAGCCGCACAACGGCNTTATAAATATGGCCAAGACATTCTTACAAGTTAAAACGGATTTCGCTACGGTTACNAATGATTCGAACTTTGACCCGACNCAGTTTTTGAATATGGCGATTCAGTATGTNCANTCAAAGTTTGATTGGAANTTCAACAAATCAAGTGTTACCTTTGATAGTGTGGCCCAACAACAGTATTATCCCGCGCCCTATAATATGAGGAGTGCGAGCTTTGTTAATATCTATGCTAATAACAACTATTATGTTCCGCAAGAGATAAGACAAGGCTCATTGTGGCGCAGGATTAACTATAATGCGGCTTCATCGGGCGGGGCCTGTGTGGTGTATTCAGACATTCCAGCCTACTGGTTTGTTTCCAATCGTACAAAGCAGATCGGTATTTATCCCACTCCAGCCAATTCGTCTAACCCTATCACTGTGGGATACACTAAAACTACTAAAGTCTTTGGTGCGGCGGCTTACACTACAGGGACTGTTACGACTGTTGCAAATTCATCAACTATTACTGGNGCGGCCTCGGCTTGGGATAAGTCAATGATCGGCAGTTATATTAAAATTACTTCAGCGGATACCGTGTTAAATGGCTTGTGGTTTGAAATAAGCGATGTGTCGGCTGCGGGGACATTGAAAATACAAGGAGCGATGCCGATAGCGGTTGCCGGTAAGAATTATACAATCAACGAACTTGTGCCTTTCTTGGATGGTTATGAAGATATTGCCTTATATATGGCCGCGGAAAATTATTATGATTTGAGGGAAATGGAAAATATAGCCGCTAAATACCGCCAGCGTTGGGAACAGATGATGGCTGAAATGAAATTAAGAGACCAGAGGAGTGAAAGCGACTTGATGAAAAAGCAGTTTAATATACCGATGATTGACCCGAATAAAGCCCCAGATTCTATATTTGTTAGAACACCTTAATTTATGGCTGATTCAAACATAAAAGAGATAAGGATTACTGACTGGCTTGGAGGCGAGTCGGAAAGTGAATTTGCCGGACAAAAAGGCAGCGTGATGAGCTGTATCGGCCTTGACATATTCAGCGAGCCAAACGCCGTAAAGCTATCGGAAAGATTGGCCCACGAAGTCAGTGGCCCGACTGAACTTTGCAAGTGGGCGTGTGTCGACAGATTAAACAATACTTACTGGTTCTCATCATCAAGCGGGAAGATTTGGGTAAGAGACCAAAACGGCGTATGGACACAGCCCTATACGATACCAACTTGTAATTATGTAAATGGNTGCGGGATNAGCTTAAAAACTGCCACGAATAAAGAATGGATTTATTTTTCTTATAATAGTTCCGCTAATAGTTACGACCATCTTTGTTATAAAGAGGCTTATTCTACCGGCGGTCCGACAAACTGGAGCGATGTGATTTTGGATTGGAAACAGCTTTCAGGAAATGTTGAGGATGAGTTTTTTACAGCTTCGGTTCACCCGATGGTAAAACAGCAAGGTTTTTTGGTCGTAGGAAACAATAACCAAGTTGCAACGATTTCCATTGATATAGCCGATAATGTAGCTTATCCTTCGGGGAGTTATGCCGCCGCGGGAACATATAATGGCTCGGTGGGTATTCTTTTACCAGCGTTTGCTTATAACTATGAGGTGAGTGCTTTGTCAAGGTTTGGGGATGATATTTTAATCGGGGCAAGCAAAACAGGAATTTATTTCTCTCCTTCGGTCCAAGATTATTCATACGGATATCTTTCGAGATGGGATTTGACCTCTGACGGGTTTACTTCTACGACTGATGTCCAAGAGAATGGAATTTATAATATCCAGCAATGTGAATACGGGGCGTATGTTTTTACAGGCAATACGGGTACATATTTTATTTTCAACGGAACGAATTTAAGCGATCCCAAAAACATCAGGCCCAATTATACAAAATGGGATACGGCCAATGGGGGGTATTACATTAACCCGATGTCAGTTTGTAATCTAGGAAAATACATCCTTGTGGGAGTTTCTAAAAATTCTCTTTTTGGTGAAACATTTGATGAGGGAGTTTATTGCTTGGGACACAAAGTTTCAAGTTATCCACTAGCAATGACATTGCAATACCCAGAGCCGGTATATAACACGAGTTTGCTTGATTACTGGGATGGGACTTGTGATTCATCGGTTACTTTGGCAACTTCAGCCAATGACGGAGCGGGACAGTCTTTTGCTTCGGGGGCAGGCGGAGTGGTAACAACAGCACAATTCTTTTTAAAAAAGACCGGTTCCCCTACAGGTAATGCGGTGGCTAAACTTTATGCCATTTCAGGCTCTTACGGGTCAACCAGTATTCCTACAGGAGCGGCAATGGCGACTTCGGATAACCTTGACGTGTCAACTTTAACAACATTATACCAGCAAATATCTTTTACATTTTCAACTCCCTACACATTAACAGCTTCGACCAATTACGCTGTTACAATAGAATATACCGGAGGAGATGTTTCAAATTATGTTTCGGTTGGATTAACCACCGCAGGTTCGGGAGCGGCGCACGGAGGCAATGCTTCAACCCACGCGACAGGGACTTGGACGAATGTTGCGACATTGGATTTGCTGTTCTTTGTCAGCAAGGCTCCAGTATATGCTTATAGCACGGCAGGTTTAAAGATAGGGGCAATGGTCTCTATCGGAAGCCAGGCTTTGGTTTCTTACTACGACAACAATTATTATTCTTTGTATGACGCTAAAGGAGTCGCCAGTATTTCTAAAACTACAAGGTGCCCCCTGGGAACGATGGTAGTTAACGTAATGGGAGATCAGGACAGAAACAAGACATTTGAAGAGTATGCCGTGAATTACAGGGTTAATCCGTCAAGCGGTTTGTCAATGAGCGCGTTTAAAAATTATAATTACACTCCGGTCAGCTTAACCAATCTTACTGACACCAATTACAACAAGATTTACAGCTTGACCAAGATTATCGCATCCAGCATACAGATGAAATTAACTTTTACCGGCAGTATTTCATCTTACAACACTCCAGTAATGACTTCTTTGTATGCTAAGTTTAATGAAGAAGCTAAAACATAATATGGCAAAAGAGTTAAAACAACCATATATTGACCAGCCGATTGACGGCAGTTCGCCGATAAATTCCAACAACGCTCAAGGCGCGATAACCGAAGAGTTACGCAAGAGGTTTTTGCTTGGAGGTAAAACTGGTAATCTGTGTATCAGGGGCGATGCTTCAAAGGGTTTGTGGGCGGGTAATGCCAACTTCGACCTAGCCCCATGGAGCGTGGATTTAGCTGGTTTGATGGCAGGAATCATCCAAGTGGCGGGAGTGTATCT
>Ga0031655_10000524_pt1 | contig 24434 bp, 22 predicted proteins | sample FrelakmetHBP12HB_FD_55187 | JGI IMG/M metagenome (GOLD analysis project Ga0031655, IMG submission 55187) | Freshwater lake sediment microbial communities from the University of Notre Dame, USA, for methane emissions studies -HBP12 HB | ecosystem: Environmental > Aquatic > Freshwater > Lake >... | reverse complement strand
TCATCATGCCCCTTTCTGGAATTCTCTCTCCCCTGGTGGATTTTGCGATAGCCTTTCTGGTGCTTTTCGGTCTCATGTTCTATTTCGGATACTATCCCGGCGTAACCATGCTGTGGCTGCCTGTCTTCCTCCTGCTGGAGCTGATGCTGGCCCTTGGTGTGGGGCTCTGGCTTTCAGCCATAAATGTGGAATACCGCGACGTCCGCTATGTCATTCCCTTCCTGATCCAGATCTGGCTTTTCGCCTCACCGGTAGTCTACTCCACCAGCTTTGTCCCCGAACGGTTCCAGACCGCCTATGGCATCATCAACCCCATGGCCGGGATAATCGAAGGCTTTCGCTGGGCTATCCTCGGCACGGAGCCACCGAGCTATATGCTGGTTGCCTCAGCGGCCATTATTATAGTCATACTTATTTCGGGCGCCTTCTACTTCCGCCGCCGCGAGCGCACCTTTGCCGATGTTGTTTAGAGACCGAGGACGTGAGATGGAAGACTTAAGACGGAAGACCGAGGACGGGAGACAGAAGAATCTGAATATCGACCGTGGCAGAAAAGCCAGGACGACGATCTACAAGTTCCAGCGCTTGGAAGTCTATAATCTGGCTTTGGATTATCTTGATAAAGTATATGGGTTATCCAGGAAGTTACCAGCGTCAGAGCAGTTCAACTTGCAGAGTCAGTTGCAACGGGCAGCTACTTCTATTGTGTTGAATATCGCCGAAGGGTCAACAGGTCAAAGTGATGGAGAGCAAAACCGCTTTCTAGGCCTGGCATTAAGGTCCTACTTGGAAACCATAGCCTGTTTCGATATTATTGAGCGGCGAGCCTATGTGGATGGCAGTAGTGACATGCTTGGGAAAACCAGAGACCTCGGACATCAGTTGTTTATCAAACTCCAGGCCTTCCGCAGGGCTTTGAAAGCCCCCGTCTCCGGTCCCCTGTCTCCCGTCCGTGGCGTCCCGTCTTCAGTCTCCGGTCTCCGGTCTTCACCCGAGGAACCTCAATGACCGACATCGCCATCCGCGTTGAAGGACTCGGCAAACGTTACCGCCTTGGCCAGCAGGTCGGCTACAAGACCTTGCGTGAAAGCCTGACCAATGCTGTCTCTGCGCCCTTCCGAAGGCTGCGCCCGACAGAAGACCGACGACAGGAGACAGAAACAACCGGTCTCCGGTCTCCCGTGCTCGGTCTCCCATCTCCCGTCCCCAGTCTCCCCAAGTCCGGTCCCCCGTCCCCAGTCTCCAGTCAGTCCCAGCCCCCCGGTCTTCCGTCTTCGGTCCCCGGTCCCTCCAACTACCTCTGGGCCCTCAAAGATGTCTCCTTCGAGATCAAGCAGGGCGAAGCCGTGGGCATCATCGGCAGAAACGGCTCTGGCAAGAGCACCCTGCTGAAAATCCTCTCCCGGATCACCTCACCTACCGAAGGCTATGCCGAGATTCATGGACGGGTTGGTTCTCTGCTGGAGGTAGGCACTGGTTTCCACCCCGAGCTTACTGGGAGGGAGAACATCTACCTCAACGGTGCCGTACTGGGAATGACGAGGAACGAAGTAGCCCGCAGATTCGACGAGATCGTGGCATTCTCCGAGGTAGAGAAGTTCCTTGACACGCCTGTGAAGCGCTATTCCAGCGGCATGTATGTCCGCCTTGCCTTCGCTGTGGCTGCCCATCTTGAGCCAGATATATTGATAGTGGACGAGGTGCTGGCAGTAGGCGACGCCGCCTTCCAGAAGAAGTGTCTGGGGAGGATGGGAGATGTGGCAAAGGAAGGGCGGACGGTGTTGTTTGTGAGCCATAATATTTCGATGGTGCGAGCATTGTGCTCGCAGGCAATTCTACTTGACAACGGTAGAATACTGGCTACAGGAGAGACTATGGCCATTATCAGTCAGTATCTTAAGGATAAACAAGCGATAACGAATGCTGTTGTTGGGTTTGTTCCGCTCCCGGATGCCAATGTGTTTTTCACTAGAATCTGGATAACCGACGATCAAGGTAATTTCAGCACTGATGTAGACGTATTGAAACCGTTCATGATTGGACTTGAGTTTCGGGTATTACGTCCGACTAAAGATACGGATATTTCAATTGTATTGAGTAATTCACTTGGTGTTAATGTGTTGTTTACCAGCTTATCTGACGGTAACGACAAGAAGTTTGTGGAACTTAAGCCCGGTTCATATCAAGCGTCAGTGTGGCTGAAGGAGAACTTTCTTGTACCCGATATATACACTGTTCGGATATCTGCATGCTATCCGAGGAGACTCAATATTGATACGCGTGAGGATGTTTTGCGATTTAGAATTATGGAAACCGGTTCCACGATGGCAGGCTATGGGGCGGCAGCGAAGTATTGGAGTTGTGTTTTGGGAGGAGCGAAATGGAGTTTGAAATAGAAAAAAGGCCGTCAGTTCTGCTTGTATTAGACAAATGGTGCGAGGGCAACCCTGATTTTGGTATTTCTGAATGGGAGTCTAATCTATGGGGTTCTCTTGAGTCATCTGGTTTAGCAACATGCGAGACATTTCATTTTGATGAGTATTATTATCTTTATCAGCAAGCTGGCGATGACGCATTAGTGCGAAAATGCCTTGATTATAAACCAGATATGGTTTGTCTAGTAATATATAGAATTCCAGGCTCTGATTTCAATGTACCTACCCTCCGAACACTTGAGATTGTCCGGCATCAATTGAACATTCCAACGGTTGCCATATGGGGTGATTTACAGTCTCCCCAGCAAGTAGAAATATCCAAGATGATTTTACCATTTGTTGATTTTAATGTATGTACTGCTTCAAGTGCAACAGTTTCGCGTATAGTTCAACCCCAGAAGTATACATATTTTTGGGTCCCAAAAGATTCAAGATGCTTTTACAATCCTGGCATCGAGAGAGATATTCCAATAAGCTATGTCGGCTCTCCCAAACCAGAGAGACTAGCAGCAATAGATTCTCTTCGCAGGAGCGGGATTGATACCTATCAAACGGGTGGGGAAAGGAAATTACACATTTCCACCAAACAGTATGCGCAAATACTCATGCGTTCAAAGATCGCTTTGGGGTTTTCTCGCAGTGGGCACTCACATGTAACTAATGCTCGAGCATTTGAAGCGACTCTGTGTGGAGCTATGCTGTTGGAGGAAGAAGGTTTTGAAACAGCAAAACTCTTCACACCATTTGTTGACTATGTGCCATACTCATCTCACAGAGACTTGGTTGAGAAAGCAAAGTATTATTTAACACATGATCACGAACGCCAAGCAATTGCCGATAATGGCTGCAGAAGAAGTCATGAGAACTACTCTGCAACAAGATTTTGGAAGATTCTACTAAATAGGGCTATGAAATCTACGAACAGTGAACAAGACTGCGTCGAGGGTACCGTTGAGCGTAAAATACAGCATCTTAATGTACATACAAGCAGAGGCACTGTGCCTGTTGACAAGTGGGGCACTGTACCATTGGGATTACCGGCTAAAAGACTTCTAAAACTGCCTTTGAGTCGTAGTCTAAAACTTAGGCTACTAAACCGTGCTCATTCAAACGTTGCTGTACACACTGGCATTTCCGACCTCCAAAGGATTCCAGCATTGGTTAAATGGCCGTTTACAATCGTTTCCTCATGCACGCATTCTGCGAAGCGATTCTTGCGAACACTAGTCAAGGGAAAGGAATTCAAGGGCACTCTTGCCCACAACCGAACGCATTTTGAGGATCACAGTGAAATCAATAATAAGTAAACTAAGGCGACTTATTGTAAAAGCTTCTGCCTCCGCTGGAGAGGGGCATGTTCCATCTGCATTTTCCGTTCTGGATATTCTCTGGGTACTCTATGACCGGGTGCTGCAAGTAGATCCGCAGAACCCAAGAAGCGATGGGCGGGATCGATTTATTTTGAGCAAGGGACACGGAGCACTGGCGCTGTATGCGGTTTTGGCTGAAAAGGGTTTCTTCCCCGCATCCGAACTAGAGCGCTTTGCAGCCTTCGACAGCCCTCTTGGTGGGCATCCAGACTGCAATAAAGTACCGGGGGTCGAGGCGTCTACAGGTTCTCTTGGACACGGGTTACCTATGGGAATCGGAATGGCCTTGGGTATGCGCATCCGCAAGATAGATCGTCGCGTCATTGTATTGGTTGGGGACGGCGAGTGCAACGAGGGTTCAATTTGGGAATCAGCACTTTTGGCGGCTCACCACCGGTTGTCAAAGCTTACCTGTATTGTGGATTACAATCACTCTACAGATCGCGCGCTATTACTTGGAGACATTGCTGCCAAGTTTGCGGCTTTCGGTTGGGCCGCCGCTATTATCAATGGTCACGATCACGAGGCAATTTGTAACGCCTTGATTCGAACTGACTCAGACCGTCCCACAGCCATCGTGGCCGAGACAGTGAAAGGTTTCGGTTGCAAGCAAATGGAGAACAACCCTGCGTGGCACCACCGTGCGCCAACACAGGATGAACTCGCCGCCATCCTGGAGGAGTTGGCGTGAGAAAGCAATTCGTAAAGACCCTCGAAGACCTTATGGAGCAGGACGAGCGCTTAGTACTGCTATTAGGTGATATTGGCGTCTTCGGTTTTGCAAATGCCTTCAAGCGGTACCCTGAGCGCATCTATAACATTGGTATATGTGAGCAGGCTATGACCAGCCTGGCAGCCGGGCTGGCAAAGGAAGGGCTCATTCCTGTGCTGCATAGCATCGCTCCTTTTGTCATAGAGCGTTGCTTGGAGCAAATCAAGATTGATCTATGCTACCAGAACCTGCCCGCCAATATTGTTAGCGTCGGGGCCTCGTACGATTACGTGGCGGTGGGTTGCACTCATCACTGTCCTGCTGACGTGGCGGTTCTTCAGGCCTTGCCGGGGATGGAAATTGTTATTCCGGGAACGCCAGGAGACTTTGACCGGTTGTTTCGTGCTGCCTACGCCAACAGTCATCCAACCTACTTTCGGTTGAGCGAGCGAAGTAACCAGCATAGTTGCAATGTGGAATTTGGTCGGGCCGAGGTCATTCAGCGCGGCGGTTTGGCGACTGTAATAGCCGTGGGGCCAACACTGACCTGGGTGCTAGAGGCCACCCAGGACCTTGACGTGACAGTATTGTACTACACCACAGTCGTTCCGTTCGATGGGGGCACGTTGAGGGAAAACTGCCCGTCCGGCAAAATAGCCGTCGTTGAGCCTTTTTATGTAGGCACATTGGCACACGAAGTTACGTCCGCGATGAAGGACAGGAGTATTAGGTTGCTTTCAGTTGGAGTGCCGCGCGAGTTCCTCACCAACTACGGACACGCTGTCGACCATGATCTCGCGTGTGGACTCACTCCAGAACAGATCAAAGCGCGGTTGGAGCAGTTTATCCATGACTAGGCTTGATTTATTGGAAGAGGATGCCCGCCGTAGCCTGCGGGGTATTCCAACTTCAAGGCTGGCCGACAAGACCGTCTTAATAACAGGGGCATCGGGAATTATCGGAACACACTTTTTGTTTGGACTCTTGCACTGTCAAAGGCAGTTGGGATTGCGGCTGAAGGTCGTGGCAGTAGTCCAGCGAGGTGTTCCAGACCACCTAAAGCAGTTGGAACAGAAAGGGTACGCTCGCTTTCTAAAGGGAGACATGACCGAGATCAGTTTCTTGGAGAGCCTGCCGCAGGCGCATGTCATCGTTCATGCGGCAACTTACGGACAACCCAGCCTGTTTGTAGAAAACGCCGTAGCGACGCTGAAGCTGAATACAACTGCCACCTTTGCTTTGCTGGAAAAGCTTTTGCCCGGGGGACAGTTTCTTTTTCTCAGTAGCAGCGAAGTGTATAGCAGTTTAATCAGTCCACCTTTTTCTGAAAACCAGATAGGAACAACCAATACTACACACCCTCGTTCTTGTTACATCGAAGCGAAGCGTTGTGGTGAGGCCATTTGCAACGCCTATCGAGCCAGGGGCATTGATGCCAAATCCGCAAGGCTCTGTTTGGTCTATGGACCAGGAACTAGAGCTGAAGACAAGAGGGTGATGTATTCCTTCATCGAAAAAGCATTGCGGGAGAGAGTGATTCGCCTGCTGGATAAGGGTGAAGCCAAAAGAACCTATTGCTACATCGCGGATGCTGTTTATATGATGTGGCGGATTCTGTTGGAAGGAAAGGACCCAATCTACAATGTCGGTGGAACCTCAAGTACAACAATTGCAGATCTCGCCCAACTCATTGGCGAACTGTTAGATGTGCCTGTGCATATCCCGCTGGAAACGGGTGCGGGAATGGTGGGTGCACCGGACGACGTCCGCCTGGATCTCACTAAGTTCATAAACGAGTTCGGTCCAATTGCCTTTGTCGATTTCCAGGAGGGTGTGGCACGCACTGTAGAATGGCAAAAGGCTCTTTACAGCAAGTAAACGCAAAGTGATCGAGCGGAAAGAAGGGTTACCGTCAATTATGAAGCAGCCGCGAGTTATCTCTGTTCCAGAAGTCGAAGAGGTTCTTCAGACATCTCTTAGTCCAACTTTGCGAGAACAATGTCTTAATGCGGATTTGCGATATGAAGAACTCACCGACGAAGAACGCGACAGCTACATTCTCGAGGTTGTGGAAGTACTCACCCGCAATGATTTATCCGCCGCCGGCGAACATCGGCTTCCAGAATGGGAAGAGGGGTGGGCGGGAAACCTCGAAGCTTTCAAAAGGGTACAAAATCTTGAATCGCTTGTTCCGGGCTATCATGGCAAGCACAGACTTTTACACTGGAAACAGCGCATTATTCGGCCGCTTGTTCCTTATTTCGATTACCGCATTCATTGCTTGGTTGTAGATTGGGCAATTGAAACCTATCTTTCTCACGTGAACGCTCTCTATGACTTCGGTTGCGGCCCCGCCTACCATCTGCTGCGGGCACGCCGCTACAATCCCGAGGCGCGTCTTGTAGGATTGGACTGGGCGAAGGCTTCCCAAAGCACAATCTCCGAAATCGTGGCCTCCGGGATCGAAACAAACCTCGAAGGGCATAACTTCAGTTTTTATGAGCCCGACTATTCTCTGGACTTTGCGCCGGATAGCGGAGTTCTAACTGTGGCAGCCCTGGAACAAGTCGGCGAGCGCTTTGAACCGTTTCTGCAATTTCTACTACAAAAGAAACCGGCGGTTTGCGTTCATCTGGAACCGATCGATGAGTTGATGGATCAGAAACACTTGATTGACAGGCTCTCTGTCTTATATTGCCGCAAGCGCAATTATCTGAAGGGCTTCCTGACAAGACTGCGGCAACTTCAAGACCAAAACAAGGTGAAGATTCACCGAGAGCAGCGTACCTACACTGGCAGTTTTTTCATCGAGGGACATTCGTTGGTAGTTTGGTCCCCGCGGTAGAAGCATGCAGATTCGAAAACCGACGCATCTGTTATCAGATCAACTCCAATGGGAAGGAGACTAGACCGTATGGACGATAGACCATCCAATATCATTACATTTGGAGATTCAACGGAACGGGATCGCAGGAAACACCTTCTTGACCTTCTGGGCAAGGCCTTCTGATGGTTATCGTGCCCCAGGTGGTGAAACGGGTCTGACTGGACACAACTCTTGAACAACAGAAAGGAGAAACGAAGGTGAAGACAAAGAAGATTTTAGTCACCGGTGGTGCAGGTTACAAAGGCGTGGTTCTAGTTAAGAAGCTCCTGGAGAGAGGATATACAGTCACATTACTTGATAACTTTATGTTTGGCTACGATTCCGTTCTTCATCTGGTGACCGAGCCGAATCTCAGAATTGTACAATTAGACATCCGTAATCTAGATGAAAAGCTTCTCGCTGAATTTGACGCCATCTACCACCTGGCTGGTATCAGCGGCATGCCCGCGTGCGCAGCCAACCCATATGCGGCGGAAGTGATCAATGTGGAGGCAACGCGTAAGCTCGTCTCTTGCTTACACAAGGATCAGCTACTCATCTACGCGTCAACAACTTCCATCTACGGCGCATCTGACATTGAATGTAACGAATCTGTTCCTGTGGAGCCTCCCAGTCTGTACGCAAAGACGAAATACGCGGCCGAGAAGATCGTCATGGATCGGCAGAATTCCATTTCCCTACGATTCGCGACGGTTTTTGGAACAAGCCCCAGGATGCGCGTTGACCTGCTCGTCAATGATTTTGCCTACAGGGCAGTTCATGAGCGGGCAATCGTCCTTTTTTCCGGTCGCTCGAAGCGGACGTTTGTCCACATACTGGATGCCATTGAGGGTTATTTGTTCGCGCTCGACCATGCCGATGCCATGCGCGGCAAGATCTTTAACGTCGGCGAGGAAAAACTCAACTTTTCAAAGCTGGACATTGCCAACGCCATTCGCAACTATGTTGAGTTTGAGATCATTGATTCGTCGCTGCCAGACGTTGATGTCCGTGACTTTCTGGTGCCGTTTAAGAGAATTCGAGATTTAGGGTTCAGCGTAAAGTTCTCGTTGGACGATGGTATAAAGGAATTACTAAAACTTTACAGTTTCTATAGAAGCTATTCGCCTTTTAAGGTTATCTGATGGGAGAGGAGACCTCGAGGCTAGAGAAAGAGAAGGTGTTGGTCGAATTCGAGACAGGGAAGATGCCGCAGATTCTAGTTGGAACCGCTAATAAGCAAGTTGAGAGACTGGATGAAGAACCGAAGCTTTCTGTGATTTCGCCTTCTATGAATCTGGGGCGCTTCCTAGAGGACACCATATGGTCGGTGGCGAATCAGACCTTTAGGGGCTTCGAGCATATTGTAATTGACGGAGACTCCACCGATGATACGCTGGCCATCCTAAAGCGTTATCCTCATATCAAGTGGATTTCGGAAAAAGATAGCGGCTATCTGGAGGCTCTGAGAAAGGGCCTAGCTCTTGCGAGGGGCAAATATGTCATGCAATGTGCTGTGTCAGATGGTTACATTAACAGCGGGTGGTTTCAGAGATGTGTCGACGTGCTTGATGCCGATCCGGAGGTTTCGCTAGTATGGGGATTCCCTCAATACTTGACTGAGGATGGCAAACTCGGGGATATTTCCTATCCGCAATTCCATCATGCTCTTCCGCCGCAAAAATATGATTTCTTTGTATATTGGCTGAGGACATGCTTTTGGCTTCCGGAGGGAAATTTCTGCGTTCGTAAGGAAGTTCTGGATAAATGCTTTCCGCCTTTCCCTGGTTCGCCTAGGGATCTGGAGCCCTGGCTTGAATTCAATTACAACTTCAATTCACTCGGCTACCTGCCTTACCACGTTCCGGTCGTGGCAAATTTTGGCCGCACTCACGAAAACCAGCTTGGCCAGAGGGAAAGGGAACGCCGGGTGGGGCAGAGAAAATTGGAAGGCTATTTGAAAAAGGTAAGGCGCTATCGCTGGAAACTGATGACCGGGATGGCGACTCACGTTTACAGAGATGGAGCACACACGATCCTGCCTATGAATTTTTCTGTCAAACGATTCCGAAGGGCCTATCTAGGATTTATGGCGAACTGCGCTGTAGCTCTCGCTCGAGAACACCTTTCGTTCACCTTTTTGATCAGAGTCAAGAGGCGTATTTGCAGGATGGTTAGGTATTGTGTGCGAGACAGAGAAGTATAATTGTTTACAGCGCGAGGAGGACAAGGAGGTCTTTTATCGACATATATTTGGAAGTCAAGGCTATCAAACCCGATATCTCATTGGTAGGATGATTCTATAATGCCTATTCTTCGTTACAACGGTATCCCCACACGGTTGATTATTCCCTCACTTGGGCGGTTTGGGATCTACCTGCTGCGCAGTAGACTTCTAAGGCAGCCCGTTTCTCTCCTACCCACACTTCCTGACGGCCTTCGTTTGCACGTTGGCGCAGGCCAGAACATCCTTGACGGTTATGAGAACCTCGACGGCTATGACAATAGGCAACGCCCGGAGTTTTTTCAAACCCAGGTTAAGAAGTTTGTTCGCGCCGAAGTTCTCGATACCCTCTACCAACCGGAGTCTGTGGCTGAGATTCGGTGCCACCATATGTTTGAGCACATCAGCATGTTGGATGTGGACCGTACTTTACAGGGCTGGAACCGCATACTAAAGCCGGGTGGGTTGGTTTGGATCGAAGTTCCTGACTTTGAAGGCTGCGCTAGGCAAATATTGAAACTACGGCGTGAGAAGGACAAAGAAATCTTCTACCGGCACATTTTGGGAAGTCAAGTCGGGCCGGGTGAGTTCCACAGCAATGCCTTCACAGCAAAACGGCTTATCAAATTGCTTGAGAACTACGGGTTCAAGGTTAAACTGGCCTATGTCATATGGACCCGCCGTGTCCCTCGCAAACCTGATATGTGCTATCCCTCTGATGTTCCTTTGCCTGACCTGACGGTCAAGGCCATCAAGATTGGCTCTCCCAAGCCGGAGATGATTAATGCTGAATGGACGCACATCGCATACCGTAAGCAGCATCCGAATCCAGAGTTAGAGCACTTGCCTTCTAATATCGGTGGGAGCAGCGGTTGTGGGCATTGATATCGCGCAAATCGTTGGCTTTAACCAGATTAACCGCGACAATTGGGTTGCTGGCATAGCGAAACGATTACCCCCAGGCACAAAGGTGCTGGATGTGGGAGCTGGTGATTGCCGCTACAGAGATTTGTTTGCCCACTGCGAATACAGGACTCAGGATTTCTCACAGTATGAAGGCACTAAAGAAGGCGTGCTCAAGGACAATTGGAAGTATGGTCAAATCGACTACGTAAGTGATATTACTTCTATTCCAGTTTCTGATAGCAGCTTTGACTGCCTGCTTTGTACAGAGGTGCTGGAACACGTTCCTGAGCCAATCCTTGCCATCAAGGAATTCAATCGTATTCTCACAATCAGGGGGTATCTCTTCTTGTCCGCACCTCTCGGCTCAGGCCTGCATCAGCAGCCGCATCATTATTATGGAGGCTTTACCCCTCATTTCTATCACAGATTTCTAGACAATTTCGGCTTTGAGATTATCAAAATTGAGCCTAACGGGGGATTCTTCCGCCATTGCTTGCAGGAAGTCAATCGAGGCGCAGGCATAATTCAGTCACATCACAACTACAGAAGATGGCATCCCATGTATTGGGTGCTGAGTCTGCTACTTGGTCGTTTCCTCCCTATCTGGTTCTCTCGCCTCGACGATGAGATATTTATTGAGGAATTCACCGTGGGTTATCATGTCGAAGCGCGGAAAACAACAGAGGCTAAGGAGAAGTTGTGTGTAACTCGCTCATAGCTCGGTGCGGGTATCTGACTATCTTCATGTAATCAACGATAAAGCAAACATGAGAATCTTTTATGCCTCCGACACCACACCGAACTCAGCACTCAAGTCCAATCTGTGGCGTAACAACCTGTATCTGCCTTTAGTGAACCTGGGGCATGATGTCGTTGAATTCGACTATGACCTGAGAGAGACTTTCCAGAACTTTCACCCGGCCGATCCACGGCAGAAGGCCTTCATAGAAGTAAACAGGGAAGAAGTCACCGGCACTTGCTTAGCAACTGCGGGTTCAAGACCTAGGATTTTTCCCAATATCAAGACACCTCATCGGGCATACTCAAAGAGGATTGGAAGCAGGGTATAGTCAATGGATACTGTGCCATCTGTCAGCGTAGTGATCAATATGCAAGCATTCGTCGGAGACGCCATCAGCAGCGTCTTGCAGCAGACTTACCGGGAGTTCGAGATCGTCGTAATAGACGACGGTTCGACAGATGATACGAGAGACGTCGTCTCTGGATTCGCTGCTGACAAGCGCCTGAGGTACATCTACCAGGAAAATCGCGGGCTCGCAGCGGCAAGAAACACGGGGATAAGAGCCAGCACCTGATCGGTAGGCGTGGCGATCCCGTACACGTTCCAAAGTCTCACATGCGAATACTTTACGAGGACATGCAATACGACTATGATAAGGCGTGGGAGAGATGAACTGAATGCCCACTGCGCCTCTCGTCAGCGTCGTCATGTCGGTCTACGACGGGGGAAAGTACCTGGAGCAGGCCATCGAGAGTATCCTGGAGCAGTCGTTTTCTGACTACGAGTTCATCATCATCAATGACGGCTCTACCGATGGTACTCCTGGTGTGCTCGCACGCTACGAAAAGCGAGACGCCAGGATCCTCGTGCACCACCAGGAAAACCGCGGGCTGATCGCTTCGCTCAACAGAGGGTGTCAGATCGCCAAAGGAAAGTACATCGCCCGCATGGACGCCGATGATATCAGCCTCCCGAACCGGCTAAGGAAACAGGTGGAGTATATGGAGGACCACCCTAAGATTGGCGTCCTAGGAACCCAGGTGAGGATAATCAACGAAATTGGCGCTCCGGTGCAGGACTGTCATGAACCCACAGCGCCCGGTTTGATTGGATGGCGTCTTCTGTCGGGCAACTGCCTGGCTCACCCCTCGGTCATCATGTGCCGTGACATAATCGAACGGCTTGGTTTCTACAGCACTGATGCCATTCATGCCGAAGACTATGACCTCTGGGCCAGGGCCAGTTCCATTACCCAACTTGCCAATCTGACTGATGTTCTGCTGGAGAGGCGGGTTTCCTCGCGAAGCATATCCGCACGCTACTACCACACTCAGGAACAGACGGTTGTCGCAGTCATGCACAGAACGATAGCGCGACTGCTGAATGCAGAGGTACCCATTCAGGTTGTTGGCGATCTGCGCTGTCTCACGGTGGGGCCACCGGTCTCCGACTTGCAGAGAATCAAGAAGGCTGCAGAGATGGTGCGGCGACTACATCGGGCCTATCTCAGAGCGACCGCTCTCAGCAATTCAGAAGCGACAGAAATTGCCAGGGATGCTCACTGGAAACTGCGCACCCTGGCTGCATGGGCCAGCAAGGTATCATTGTGGCATGGCATCGTCATGTACATCCATGCACTCCGAGAATACGCAGGATCTCGCATAGCTATTGCCAGAAGCAGCCTGCAAACATCCATTCGCAAAGCTGCCCGTTTCGTGATTCGCACGTCTGTGCGAATCCTTGGAACAGAGAGAGCTGGCAGACTCGACACACAGTATCAAAGACTCCGCACCGGCTACCATAACCTCATTGATCGTGTCCACGGGTATTCGCCTTTAGCTATCGAGACACAGAGGAAACTCAGGCCCAATTTCAAGATAGGGATGGCCATCCTGGCTCACGAGCGCCCAGAATATCTGGAAATGTGCTTGAACTCACTGTTCAATACGAACCTGCATAGCTACGACATCACCTTTCTGATTCAAGACGACGGCTCAACAGACCCACTGGTCCGCCAGATCATAGACCAGGGAAGGGACTCTCAGTACAGAATCATCCGCTACTATACGCCCAAAGGCCATGATTCGTGGGGAGCCGCCTTTAACAAGGCAGTGAAACGACTCCTCGAGATTGATGACTTCGATATTATCGGCACCTGCGATTCCGATGCTCTGTTTCATTCTGAATGGCTCGATCAAACCATGAAGGTATGCCTTTGGGCAAAGGCACACCACAAGGGCCACATCTTGGGCCCATTCTCCTCCTTTAACTCTAGCGATTACCTCTTTCATCGCATCATGGGAACCTATGGTTCGCCCTACGGCAACTATGTGGTAAAGCAGCGCATGGGAGCATTGAACTACTTCTTTTTCAAGGAAGACCTTCTCAAGGTGGGCTTCTTCGAGGAGCACCGGGATGACGAGACCCGCATGACTGAGAGACTTCAGAGGCTGCGAGTACGCAACTTCTGTACCGAGACGAGCTATGTGGAACATATCGGAGAGATGTCTGTCCTGAACCGGTGGCGCCCCACTCCAGTGGCAAAGGCAGTATACGGCATGAATCTGGTGAAATCCGGCTGGCCTCACACTCTGGCGACAATGGGCACTCTCGGCTACCTCCGATACGTCAAGGATAGCCCGAGTTCAGGAGAAGGCGTTTCAAGTCAGACCCCTATTGATATCATCATTATGGCCATAGAGAAGGATATGAATGTGCTCCCTCACGCAATTGACGGCGCCAGAGAGAACCTGAGGCACCCCATTGTTAGTATCACAGTCATCGGCCCCCATTCCAGCAGGCTCAAGGCCCTGTGCGCCAAGAAGCACTGCCAATTTGTGTGCGAGAACTCGGTCTTGCCGATAGACAAGAGAGACATTGATTACGTGGTCAACGGACGGGATCGATCGGGTTGGTTATTCCAACAGTTTCTCAAGCTGGCCAGCGATTCTGTGAGTTCTCAGGAACACTACCTTATTCTGGATGCAGACACCATCCTCATCCGACCGCAGGTCTTCACCGCCAATGACAAGACCGTCCTGCTCCACTCTGACGAACATCATCAGCCATACTTCGATGCATATCAGCATCTGATGGGCAGAGATGCCCCCACCCCTTTGTCTTTTGTTTGCCACCACATGTTGTTCCAGAAGCGGCACATTTCTGCCCTGAGAAAGCAGATTGAACAAAGACACGAGGATGCTGCATGGTACAATGTCATTCTGAACAACATTGACAGGTCACAGTTATCTTCGGTCTCCGAGTATGAGATATACGGCCAATGGATGTTACAAAACCACAGTGAGGAGATCATCCGGGAGTATTGGTTCAACAAAATGATGAATCGTGCTCAGTTGCGGCACCTGGATAGTTTGAAGAGAAGACTGTCTCAAGAGTATCGCTCGCTATCCTTTCACAAGTATTAACGTCGAGGCTTCTAGAAGAAATTAGGTATGACATCCACCGGTACGGTTCCTAAAGTTAGCGTGGTGATCCCGACCTATAACATGAGCCTATTCGTTGGGCATGCGATCAATTGCGTGCTGCAACAGACATACCAGGATTTCGAAATTATTGTAGTAGATGATGGCTCAACAGATGAAACGAGAGCTGTTGTATCCCAGTTTCTATTTGATAAGCGGGTGAGATATGTACATCAGGAAAATCGGGGAAATGCAGCGGCCAGAAATACGGGAATAAGTGCAAGTGTAGGTCATTTCATCGCACTGCTCGACGCCGATGATATCTGGTTGTCGCAGAAGCTCGAAAGGCAACTGCAGGCCTTGGACAGTCATCCGGATTGTGCCCTTCTGGGCACCGCCTGCTATGTTGTCGATACGAACGATAAGGTGAAATTCATCATGCGCCATCCTTGTGAGGACATGCACATACGCTGGGCCATCCTTTTCGATAGCCCCTTCGTCCAAAGCTCAGTGGTGTTCCCGCGCGCTCTATTTGAAGAGATCGGTCCTTACAATACAGAGGCCGGTTACCACGCTGAGGACTACGACTTATGGTCGCGTTTCCTATCGCAGTATCGGGCAGCCAACCTGGAAGAACCACTACTCCTCTACCGACGCAACCCACAGGGGATCTCTCACACCAAATGGTTATCGCAGGAAGCCCAGTCGGTAGCAGTAAGCGCCAGAAACATGACGCAACTGCTGGAGGACAGCTCGTTTACCTTCGAAAGAGCCCGGCAGGTGCGCTACCTGCGCGGCAACTGGCCCGATCATTGGAGGAAAGATGATATCGAAGGTGCCATTGATGACCTGAGCCTCATCCACTCTCGTTTCCTGGCGAAGCACAAGGATGATCTCGAATCACATCCCTCCGTAGCCAGGGCAATCAAGAACGATGCCAACCAGAAGCTTCTCATGGCATCTATCGGCCTGGCTACGTGCGGCGCCCGCTCGTCAGGCCTTCGAATGCTGCGCCATGCTTTGAGGGCTGAGGTTGGCTTGTGCCTCCGGCTCACTTTCTGGGGGACTATCGCCCTTCTGGCGCTGGGACCACGGATTTCCGGCAGGCTGGTAGGCACAGCTCGTCGCTGGAGGTTCAGACAGCTTGGCCTAGCAAGTAAAAGCGGGAGTGAGAGTCGGTCATGAGCAACCCCCACACTTCATTCACGCGCGACAGCGCCTCCGTCAACGCCAAGGTGAGGAGCGAGTAGAAATGAGGATCTTCTATGCCTCGGATACTACACCAAATGCCTTGTTTCAGTCGAACCTGTGGCGCAACAACCTTTATTTGCCCCTGGTGGATATAGGGCATGACGTCATCGAATTCGATTATGACCTCAGGGAGACCTTTCAGAACCTTGACCCGGCCGATCCACGGCAGAAGGCATATATCAAGAAGAACCGGCCCAAGATCAGCCAGGAGCTTTTGCGCCAGATCAGAGAGGCCCATGCCTCCAAACCCGTTGACCTGTTCTTCAGCTACTTCTATGATGCCTGCGTGCTCCCCCAGGCCATCGACGAGATCCGGTCCATGGGTATCAAGACGGTCAATTGGTACTGTAATGGCTCATACCAGTTACATCTTGTTTCAGAGATTTCCCCCTACTACGACTGGTGCCTGGTGCCCGAGAAGTTCCGGCTGAAGGACTATGTGGCCATGGGGGCCCGGCCCATCTACTGCCAGGAGGCTGCCAATCCCAACATCTACAAACCCTACGATTTACCGATCGAGTTCGACGTCACCTTCGTCGGGCAGGCCTATGGAGATCGTCCGGCATATATCAAGTACCTGCTTGAACAAGGGGTAGATGTGCATGTGTGGGGATGGGGGTGGCAGAGTCTGTCACCAAAACCCCGACTCAGGAAATGGCTGGCCCGTTTGATGCATGCCCTTTACAGAGGACAGTTCTTATTGACCAGTGAAGGACGGCAGGCAGTGAGGCAACGACTGCACTCTATGCTCGACGCTCGTGAGGCATCTGAGAGACGAGGCGGTCAGCCAGTAGCTGTGCACCTGCCACACTCGATCCTGGGCAGCACGCTCTCGGACCTGCAGATGATCCAGATGTACAGCCGCTCGAAGATCAACCTGGGGTTTTCAAGTTGCGGCAACACCCATGAAACCGGGCAGCGCATCCTTCAGGTGCGCCTCCGGGACTTCGAGGTCCCTATGAGTGGCGGTTTCTATATGGTGGAGTACATGGAAGAGCTGGAGGAGTTCTTCAACATCGGGAAGGAGATCGTGTGCTATACCGACAAACAGGACCTGGCCGACAAGATCAAATACTATCTGATACATGAGGAGGAGCGTGAGCGCATACGGCTGGCCGGCCATGAACGCTGCCTGCGGGACCATAGCTGGCACAAGCGGTTTGAGATGGCTTTCCGGCAGATGGGGCTGAGCGAGCCGCCCCATACCTCGGCGTAGATTACACCGGAAACCGAAGTGAGGAATCGCAGGGAAGATCGCAGAGGCTTATTTGTGACAGTTGCTTCCCTCCTGCAAGTCTGGCATACTAACCCCAGCTTGGCGCTCAGGATGAACAATACTCTGGGCTACGCTGGGTCAAAGTAGCGCAGGTTTACCAGTGTTTATTTACAAGAAGAGGCGTCATTCACTCTGTGGGTGGAGACCCTTCGCTTTGCTCAGGGTGACAGGCCCTTGGGTGTCATGCTAATATATTGTCCCTGTGTCATTCTGAGCGTAGCGAAGAATCTCGATTGTCATGCTGACTTATGCAACCAGACACTAGCTGCAGTCTAGCATATGGAATGAACGAAACTCTGGACGGAGGCCAAGCCACAAAAGTCAAGGTACACCACCACGGCCCCGAGCAGATTCAAAGGAGAATCTCATGAAGAAGGCGCTTATCACCGGCATCACTGGGCAGGATGGCTCTTACCTGGCCGAGTTTCTGCTGGCCAAAGGCTATGAGGTGCATGGTCTGATCAGAAGGTCGAGTTCCTTCAATACCTCGCGCATCGACCACATCTATGTCGACCCGCATGTACCAGAGGCAAGGCTTTTTCTGCACTATGGGGACCTCTCTGACAGCACCCAACTGACCAACCTCATCTACACCATCAGGCCCGATGAAATCTACCATCTCGGTGCCCAGAGCCATGTGCGGGTGAGCTTTGATACTCCGGAATATACCGGGGATGTAGTGGCCATAGGCACCACCCGCATCCTGGAGGCTATCAAACAAAGCGGGATAAAGGCCAGATTCTACCAGGCCTCGAGCAGCGAAATGTTCGGGAGTGCATCCCCTCCTCAAAGCGAACAAACACCCTTTCAGCCTCGCAGTCCCTACGCTGTGGCTAAAGTTTATGCTTTCTGGATGACCAGGAATTACCGCGAAGGCTATGAACTCTTTGCCGCCAACGGCATCCTCTTCAACCATGAGTCGCCCCGCCGTGGAGAAACCTTCGTCACCAGGAAGATCACCCATGCCATAGCGCATATCCTGGCCAGCAAGCAGCAGTACCTCTACCTGGGCAACCTTGAGAGCAAGAGGGACTGGGGCTATGCTCCCGAATACGTGCGGGCCATGTGGCTCATACTGCAGCAGGATCAGGCTGATGACTACGCCATAGGGACAGGAGAGACCCATTCGGTCAAGGAATTTCTGACAGAAGCCTTTACCTATGCCGGGCTCGACTGGCAGACGCATGTGAGAACAGACCCCCGTTATTTCAGACCGCTGGAGGTAGAACTGCTGGCGGCCAATGCCTCGAAGGCAAGGGAGAAGCTGGGCTGGGAGCCGAGAGTCACCTTCAAGGAGCTCGTGAGAATCATGGTGGATGCAGATATGGAGGCCCTAGGCCTGCGACCCCCAGGCGAAGGGAAGAAGATCCTTCTCAAGTATGGGATGAACTCAGTCGATAAGGCTTTGCTGAATCCAGCTACAAAGGGAATGGAGACATGATCTGGCTAGAGACCAAGAGAGTCCTGGTGACCGGCGGAGCCGGTTTTCTGGGCAATTGCGTGGTCAAGAGATTACAGCAAAGTGGCTGCCAGCAGGTCTTCGTCCCTCATAGCCGCGAGTATAATTTGGTGGAAATGGAAGCGGTCAAGCGCCTATACAGGGATGCCAGGCCGGATGTCGTCATTCACCTGGCGGGGTTTGTAGGCGGCATTGGCGCTAATATGAGGAATCCGGGGCGCTTTTTCTATGATAACCTGATGATGGGAGTGCAGACGATGGAGCAGGGAAGACTCTTCGGCATTGAGAAGTTCGTCGCTATTGGAACGATCTGCGCCTATCCGAAGTTCACCACTGTCCCCTTCAAGGAAGATGATCTGTGGAACGGCTACCCTGAGGAGACCAACGCCCCCTACGGGCTGGCCAAGAAGATGCTCCTCGTCCAAGCGCAGGCCTACCGGCAGCAGTACGGCTTCAATGCCATCTATCTTCTGCCCGTTAACCTCTATGGGCCCGGAGATAACTTTGATCCTGACTCTTCTCACGTCATCCCGGCTTTAATCAAGAAAGTGCTGGAAGCCAAGGAAAAAGGAGAAAGGCACCTGGTAGCCTGGGGAACTGGCCAGCCTACCAGGGAATTCCTCTATGTGGAAGATGCCGCCGAGGGGATTGTGCTGGCCACCGAGAGATATAACAAGACTGATCCGGTCAATCTGGGCGCCGGATTTGAGATATCCATCAAGGACCTGACCGAGGTAATATGCGACCTGGCTGGATTCGAGGGGGAAATCGAGTGGGATACGTCCAGGCCGGATGGCCAGCCACGCCGCTGCTTGGATACCAGCCGAGCCTTAAAGGAGTTTGGGTTCCAGGCAAAGACTGATTTCCAGGAAGGGCTGATGAGGACCATCGCTTGGTATAGAAAGGCAAGGGGATGAAGGCCCCGACCGACTTTTAAGCTCGCAGCTCGCAGATTCTCCTCTAACCTATCAAGAATAGCGCTGCCAACCAAACCATCAAATTTTCTGGCAAGAAAGGCATCACTGACCACCAAAAAGGAATAGTCACCGCTGGTGTATATCCTGGGGATGCCCTTTGGCCCAAAGCCGAAGTTGACCCGACGCTTGGTCGCCTCAAAGGTTATTAGACGCTTATTGTCGTTGATCACGGTATCTCTAAAATCGCTGTTCATGACCACCGTCTGAAAAAATGGCTCGTCCGGACAAAGAGTGTATCTGTAAGTATCTTTCGTACCGGCGTATGTCATCACCATCGGACAGATAGCGGCAAAACGCGCGATCTAAAATGAACCAGCCTGAACCAACGAAAGGAGTGGCGCCCTTCAGATATCTTCTTCTTGCTGGGACGGCCATCATTCTGTTCTGAAACTCAAAGAAGAACCATCGTATTCTAAGCAAAGACTGAGGCCATTCGTTTATCTGGTCTATGATGTTGATGAAGTTCTTCCCTCTATGCTGGTTCAAGAAAGCCATGATATGCTCTTGTGATTTCAAAGGAAAGTCTTGCCCGCTTAAGTTGATCAGGAAATCGCAATCACTTGAGATGCTGAAAAGTTTCTTTACACCCTCCAGTTGAATGGAAACCTGACTCCACCCCCCCATATACATCTGTGCCTTGGCAACATAAAGGTATTGGAATAGCCAGACAAGAATCCCGCTATTTCGGCGTGAAAACCTCCTTCGGACTTCTTGTCCACATGGACCAAGTAGTAGTTATGGCTCCTGTAGACAGACCGGAAAAGTCTTTTGAACTGTTCGGCGTTCTTGTGTATCAATACCAGATAGGCCAACCTCATCGTATTCCTGCACTGCAAAGGCGTACTTCAGTTTCCGAAGGTTCCTCCATAAGCCACTTTCGTCTTCGCCCGCAATACATCATTGTACAGATCCTCGACCTTCCCAGCAGCCACCGACCAGGTGAACTGCTCCAGTACCAATTTCCTGCCCTGCTCTCCGAACTCTTTCCTCAAGCTCTCGTTGGCAAGCATCATCTCAAGCGCATGTCTCAATGCGGCTGGATCATACGGAACTACATACCCTCCTCGGTCCTTTACCCAGTCCGCAACCCCGCACCGGTCCGTAGTAATGACGGGAAGCCCACACATCCATGCCTCAAGCACCGTCAACGGGAACATTTCATGAGATGACGATAGGGCATACACATCGGCGTCAACATAGGCCTCCAACTTGTCCCTTTGATATAGAGGCCCGGTAAACATGACTCTCTCACCAACTCCAAATCTGGCGACTGCTTCCTTTGCCTGCGGCAGGTAGCCACCGTCGGGACCTACGATCACCAACCTGGCATTGTTCCCAGCGCCTGGCAGACCACTGAATGCTTCTACGAGCAAATCAATCCCTTTCGATTTGTGTATTCGGCCCAGATAAAGTACCACCTTCTCTTCACGGCCTATGCCGTTCTTCCTTCTGAAGGCGCCTCTATCCGGTAGGTCCGCATACTGCGATGGATCGATCGCATTGGGTACGGTCTCAATTTTGTCTTCAGGTACGCCCATAGCCTGGTATTGTCCCACTTCAAGGTCGGCGACGGCAATTACTCTAGCGGAATGCTTCAACAATCGATAGCCGAAGAATATGTCGAATAGCCGTTTCAGTCTCTGTCTCTCCACTAGTCTGAGGACAGTGCCATGGGCCTGCAAAACGTAGGGAATACCATACTTCTGCGTATAATGATGCGCTACGATACTCTGGAACGTTCTAAAGTGATGTAAATGAATTATGTCAAACTGGCTGGTCTCCTTCCGTGCCACACCTGCCATGTGCGGGGTTATATAGAGGTTGCTCCAACTGGAAAAAGTTCTGAAACTGCAGACCCTCACTCCCCTCAATGAATCTACATATGGCAGGTCCAGCTTGTAGTCACTGGTGTAAATGGTAATCTGGTGCCCTCTTTTTGCTAGTTCTTTGCAGAGCTGATAAGGGACCTCAACCGAGCCACCCAACGCGGGCGAAAAGAACGGGACGACATGTAATATCTTCACTGAACACATCCGCTCTGCATCATATAAATCAATACGCTATTCACTTCCAGCTCGATATTCATCAATACATTCATTCCCTGAAGCCGTCTTTTTCAGGCCGCAGTGTCCCGGTAACAGGCTATGCGCGAGACCTGCCTACAAGGCGTCTAACTCCCCAGACTGCGGCTGCCCACGTCCATGTGAGATTCCTCAAACTGAAGAACCAGGGCAATAACAACACACTACGGTCTTTCTTCTTGACCAGGAGTGCCACGGTCTCGGGCAGGTGGACAAGGGGTATCAGAAACAACGCCAGCAGTCCAAAGGGGGACAGCAGTCCGGTCAGAAGAGCAGCAATTATCACCACAAGGACCGTGAATGGGACCTGTGAGACCATACCCAGGCTTACCAGCCGATCATGAGGTTTGCCAAACTTCTGTGTAAGGAGCAAGCGGTAGTAGGCATAGTTGTACTGTTGTTTGATGTAGCCCTTCAAGTCGTCGCGCCAGTAGTGCCTGCAAGTGGCGTCTTTTATCAAGACGAGTTTGTATCCAGCAGCCCTGAGTCTCCGACTCAGATCGGCGTCATAGGCTATCTTCATGCTCTCGTCGAGCATCCCAACCTGCAACAGGGCCTCCCGCAGGTAGGCGGTATTCATGGTGTAAAGGTGGTCGGTGTACTTCGGGCTCCTGTCCAACCTCAGCTCAACGTCATAGCCCATGAGCTTCCCCACGATGCTTTTGTTCGCTGTGACGGCATATCCTGCAACTGCTCCAACACCTGGCTCGTCAAAAGATGGGAGTATCTTCTGAATCCAATCCGGTTCCAATACGGCATCGGCATCCAATGAAACCACAATGGCATAGCGCGCCGCGCGTATGGCAGTGTTGGTTGCGTGTGCAGCGCCACCGTTGGCCGTGGTTACAACTCTGACGCCCGCAATAGATGAGGCGAGTTCCTCTGTCCGGTCGGTGCTGCCATCATTGATTACAATGACTTCCAAATTGCCGGGCCAGTTCAGATTGGTGGCAGCACGAAGGCAATCCACTATGGTACGCTCGGCATTATAGGCGGGTACAATGATGCTCACGCCATCCATGGAATCGCGGCCTCTATGTCGCAGCCCTTAATCTCGTCACAAGTCACTTGTTGACTGGATTCCGCCATTGAGGACAGAGCCCATGCAATCCCGCGAGTTATTTACCGGGAATCGGAACCCCATTCTTCATGCTGGCTTTCAGGCTTCCATGCCTCGGTCCGCTGAAGCTGTTCCCACTGATGCCGCATGAGCTCTTTCATTGACTGCAGCATCAGCGCTGTAAACAACGCCAGAATGCCTGTCATGCAAAGCAGGATGGCACCCAAGCCATTACCTATGGCGAATTGGCTGGTCTTGCTGTATATATTCAGTACACGGACGCCTAATGCCAGCCCGCCCGACAGCAGCATAATCCCCGGTATTCCAAACAGCACCAGCGGCTGCCTCAAGCTCATCAGAACCAGTACCCTGCTGAAAACGCTCATTCCATGCCCCAGCGGATTCCTCTTGGCCTTATCCATGTAAGAGACAGCTATGGGGACCTCAGCTACCTTGAGACCACTCTTGCTTATGGCGAATTGAATTTCCGAACTTACTGACATCCCAGACTCGGTCAGGTTCAGCACCTTGAGCGCCTCAGAAGAGTAGGCTCTGAAGCCACTCTGGGAATCACTTAGCTTCTGCCCTGATCCCAGGTTGGTAAGCGCCGTCAAAGCACGTTGCCCTAAACGACGGTAGAACGGACCCTTCTGAGACTCTCCGAGAAAGCGTGAGCCGACTACGACATCTGCTTGGCCATCAAGGATGGGCTTTAGCAGACGAGGAATCTCCCTCGGGTCATGCTGCCCATCACCATCAATTACTACCAGGATATCTGCCTTCTGTTCTTTGCCTTTTTGAAGTGCGGTACGAATTGCTGCCCCATAACCCTTGTTGCATTCATGCCTATATACTATTGCCCCGGCATCCCTGGCAACCTCAGCGCTGGCATCTGCTGACCCATCGTCGATGACCAACACCTTGTCTGCATACTTCCTGGCCTTCAAGACTACGCTTCCGATAAAACGCTCTTCATTAAAGCAGGGTATGGCAGCAATAACTCGATGCTTGCGCTCTCCGTTTTCACTTGTTTTCAAGTTTGCCATAGCTATTGTCCTTACCCCCCATCACCCCAGACCAATCAGCATGACACCAAAGCAATCCCTCACGGGCCAATCTTAACACGACATGACATTCGAGTGTAGCGACTCTATCACACGTCTCGTGTTTTTGCAAGCGCACGTACTCCCCCCAAGTCCGTGGATTATTGACATGCCTACAACAGGTCATGCAAACGTACTCTTCTCACTACGGAGGTGATTACTTGCCCAGCCTCAGTTAAGCAATGCATAAAGCCGACAACCGACACGTGTCATACCTGCGCCTCCTATGTCATCCCTGCGAAAGCAGGGATCCAGGAACAACATAGCCATAACTTCTGGATTCCCCCTTCTTAGGAAGGGCGTGCGAATGACGCTAACGCGAAGTAATCCACGGATTAAGGCACTCGTTCACGTTCAGATGATTCGGAATACTAAAGGCCCAATCAACGTTACATAAACTCAGCCTTAAGCTAATAGTTTGCATCTCACAGAGCCATCCTGGTATAATACACGCCATATTCAACGAAAAGGGGGGATCAGTGAAAATCAAAATCGTGTTCTCGGTATTCGTCCTGGGAGCAATAGCGGCTCTCTCCATGTTCTATCTGAA
>Ga0031655_10000516_pt1 | contig 24574 bp, 39 predicted proteins | sample FrelakmetHBP12HB_FD_55187 | JGI IMG/M metagenome (GOLD analysis project Ga0031655, IMG submission 55187) | Freshwater lake sediment microbial communities from the University of Notre Dame, USA, for methane emissions studies -HBP12 HB | ecosystem: Environmental > Aquatic > Freshwater > Lake >... | reverse complement strand
TGTCCCTCCGCCACAATATAAGGAGAAGTGGAAAAAAGAGCATCTTATCGAGACTAATACGGGATCTTACAAGATAAATGTGTCCGCCTCAACTTCTGACGCAACTCCCGGCGTCGCCTTCATTAATCTCACATATTTGCCGGATGATGGATATGAATGGCTGGATGCAGGCTCTTATTTCAAACGAGACTTAACTCTCCCTGAGTTGGAAGCCAAACTCAGGGAATTGATCGGAGTCCTGCAACAAGGCAGAGCTCCCATGGAAAATCTCCAGAAACTCAAACTCGATGCCCAAATTGCAAAAGAGAAAGAGCAACAGAAGAAATTTGCCGACAGAATGCGGAAATTAGAGGAATAACCTCAGCCCAGCCCTCAAGACGACTTCTTTAAGGGATACAGCAAATCAACACGCCTCGATAAGCCTTTAGCGGTACGAAACCACAGCCCTAGACCTTTCCTGCCCCGATTTCGGGCAAATCGCGACGTCCCCTGAGTACCCTAAGCCCTCGCTGCCTTCGCCAACAACTCGCTGGTATAAACTGAGACTGCGTGCTTTCGTGAGTAGCCGGAAGCTTTCCAACGTGCCTTTCGCATAAATTTTATTCGGCTGAGCGAATGATCTGAAAATTTTTATTCGCTAGGCGAGCCGAATCCGGTAAAAAAATGTTTCGCCTCACGGGAATGAAATTAGAAAAACGTATATACGTTCTATTATTTTACTATCCGTAAATACAGTAAAGTTGACTGCATTTATTCGCTATGGTTAGATAAGGTATGAGTGGGGCAGGCGGAAGGCCAGCCCACTCGGCGGGAAGTTGAATGCACGACAGCCCCTTCCCCAAACGGATAGCGTGACGAAGCTACCACTTATCCTACATACGAAAGCCAGAGGTTTCCGCAGAGGAAAGAGAGGATATAATGACCGATACAATGGAAATCAAAAAAGCCCCTGCGGAAAAGATCGAAAGCACAGTCGCTGTGGTGGAAGCCGGCGGAGTACCCGTTACCGATACGGCCGGAAAGCCCGTCGCTGCCCCGATAACTCAGGCGAGCTTGGCGAAGCCCCTAGTGGATAAGAAAGCCGAGTTCAATGCGAAACTACTCGACCTTATGAAGGAATGTGGCTACAATCTCACCGACACCAATTCGGTAGCTGGAAAGCTCATAGCCGACATAGAGGTTGAGGAACGAAAGCAGACTCGTAGCAAACTCCTGATACAGAAGGAAGAAGATACGAAGAAGCTTCTCGCAGTACACGCCGAGCTTGTCGCGGCAATCGCCCCCATCATCGAGAAGGCTGGAATCAAAATGGACATCCCCGGAAAGCAAATCGTCTACCACGTAGGAGACGCTGGGAGTCCGTGTATGGACATCGCCTATCCTGAGCCTCTCCCTGATGCCACGAAGAAGTCCACGAAGAACGGCGGAATCAAAGTACGAAAGGCCGTTATTATGGGCGAAGTACACCTGCGAATACCCGAGTTGAGCCAGAACGGAAAGGTGGCCGAAAGCCTTTCGAAGTTCTACTCATTCTGGAAGGGTACAGACCCGAAGACCGGAAAGCCCTTCGTCTACACAGGTTTCGCAAGTGCGACGGCAGCCGTCCAGAACATCGGAGACGGTAGCGACGGCAAGAGTGGACAGGACGGAGTATTCAAAGTCCAGAATGTCCCAGCCATTCCAGAGACGGCAGGCAATCTCGGAAGCAAAGCCTACAATATCGTGACCCTTACTCCTAAAGGACACACCTTCTTCAACATCACGAAAGGCAAAGTCTCCCAGACAGTCGCAACGCCGACAGCCCCCGTCGCAGTAGCCCCGACAGCACCTACGAAAGAAGCCCCGAAAGCAACACCCACAGCACCGACAGCGACTCTCCCCGCAAACTGGAGTACCATGTCCAAGGCCGATAAAAAGGCTTGGAGAGCAAATCAAGGAAAGGCGAGCTAAGCTCGACTATTTGCGGAAACCTCGGCTACGTAGATACGAAAACAACGGAAGCCACTCAGGAATGGGTGGCTTCTTTGTTATCCCTACAAAAATCGAAAGGAGTCTCCAATGGCGACAGAGATTAAATTCAATGTCGTTCGGGAGAAGGTCTGCAAGAACTCTGTCCGAGTACAAGCGATGGACGAACCCCTTGAATTTCGTCCATTCTCCTTAAAGGCGGACGGCACCAAAATCGAGAGCCCTTCCCAGTGGTATCTCAAGAACGAGATAATGGCGGCTCTCGGTAATCCTGCTGAGTTCGAGCTGATTCTCCGAACGAAATAGCCTCCGACTACTAGGCGGAATCTGAGCATCGTGGCCGCTTCCGTCTAGTGATGGGCGACTATTGCCCGAAAACTGAATACGAAAGTGGGGAATATGGCAGTAGCACATCCGTGTGCTTCCTGTTCCCACAAGGACGAGGACTTTCACTTTACGAAGTGTCCGGGCCTTCGCAAGACCATAGCCGCGGAGATCTGCCGAGGTATTGTGCAGACTCCGCCGCGGAAGGCCACCCTTGCCCTTCGTGAGTACAGGAAAGCCACGACTTTCAAATTGAGATAGGTGGAGACCCCGAGGCCGTCGCTATCAATTATTACGGACAGCGATGCATAGGCCGTCGTGTAAGTTCCATGGGCTTCGGCCTCGGGTCCCATCCGCCAGAAAGGAGTAGAGCTATGCGTGTTTCGAAGCCGAGGATTCCTGCAACGGACAGGGCTTTGCTTGCCGAAGCCAATTATGTGATTCGGAAGGCCGATGCCATACTTGCCGATATGCACAGATTCTATAAGGAAATGGGAATGGAGTGGCCAAATGCCGATAAAATGCCCGAAGTCAGTAGCCGTTGACGATATAAGCTATCCCTACGGCGAAAAGACTCGCTTTTGCCCAATACGACACAGCCCTTGCGTTCTGGAGACCGGCGATGCTGAAAAATGCGGTGTCGCCGGTTTCCTTTTGTATATTCGAGATGTTTTCGCTCAGGTCTTTGAAAGCACCTGCGAAATTGATGGCGGGAAAATAGCGCGACATGAGCTCGATGTCTCTATGAACGTGGACATGGCGGCGGAAAAGGTCGTCGAAGCCGTCTGTACGGACGAAGCATTGGCGAGATTCTTTAACTAGGAACGAGTCTAGCTTTGAAAGCACGAAGCGACTCGAGATCCTCTCGGGGCATCCCGCAGGGTGTCCTAAAGGGTCGCTTCGTGCTTTGAGAGCTACGACTCTCAGGAAAGGAGCTTCGTTATGCCACGAAATGAGCCTGACGAAAGGCTAAAGAAATATCCGAGCACGGATAAGCTCAGGGTCATCGATACGATCGGTGTCCCGCACCCGTATTGCATCACTCCGAAGCACGTGGAGATCGCTTCCGACCAATTCTGCGGAAGGTTAGGTGAGGATGCCATCATCGCTGCGGAAAAGCAGGGTGCAAGGTGCGATATATGCCGTAGGCGAGGCCGGGAGATCCTGTCGTACAAACAGCACGAGACGGCATTGCTCGTCGAAGTAGCTGACGACCGAGAGCTCAAGAACATACCCGAACTGCATCCCTACCTGCTATCCATCAAGGATATGTGTGAGAAGGATGGCTTCGCTGGATTCGCATTTAAGCAGAGGAAGCCATGACGGGAAAGCTAATTCAGGACATCGATGATTCCGGACACTACGAACTATTCGTCGATGGCACTAAGGCTGCGGACATCGTAAATATGTCCCCACACGAAGGGCTGATGAAGGGGATAGACAACTGGAAATTAGTCCCCTCTGATGAATCCTTCGCTCGGGGAATCTACGGCTCTTGTGGACATAAAAACTTGGCGGAGGCCGTAGAAGATTGGGATTATAAATGGGAACAGTCTTCGAAGAGGGGAGGTGATTAAGAAATGTGTGCTATGCGAAAAACATCGACATTAGCCCTGACATTCGAAGGGCTACCTGTAAACATCCCCGTTGGGATGTATAAAGCCGTGTCCGAGAAGGACTTGGCGTTCAAGAATCTGCATATCGAGTGCGGCTGTCCGTCCTCGATGAAGCGGTACTGCAAGACTTGCAATCCCGTAGGCGATGGCCCGGAGTTGAGCAAGGACGTTCTCGTCAAGGGCTTCGAGATTTCAAAGGGAAATTACGTGAAGCTTGAGGAGTCTGACTTCGCCGCTGTCCCTATTGAGACATTGAAGGAGATTCACGTTCTGGAGTTCGTAGTAGACGACTCTACGGCGGCGAATCCCCCTGTGGAAATCGACCCACGCTACTTTGAGGAATCCTACTTCGTAGCACCTGAGCCAGCGAGCGCGAGGATTTTCTCCATGATGTTTCAGGCGGCGGAGAGCAAAGACGCTGTCGCTATCTGCAAGATAGTGCTTCGGGAGAAAGAACACATGGCGACCCTTCGTCCCTTTAAGGATGGGCTATTCCTACTCCAGACGCTGTACTGGACGGACGAACTCAAAGACCATAGCGAGTTGAAGCAGAACACTGTCGCCCTCTCTGAGAAGGAGATGGGGATGGCCACTAAGCTTATCGAGATGCTCATGGTCGACGAGCTAGACCTGACCAAATACAAGGACAACTACCGAGAGGCGCTGACCTCTATCGTCGAAAAGAAGGCGGCCGGCGAGATCATAACTCCGCTTGTGAAAGCGGAAGCCCCCGCAGGAGACGGCATGGATGCGTTGGCGGCGGCTATCGATATCCTTGCAGAGAATAAGAAGGCCAAGGCGAAAGCAACGAAGTAAAGCTTTAATTCGTTACGTCCTAGGCGGGAACTGGCCGACTTCGCGTCCTGCCTAGTGGTAAGGAATTAAGGAGGGATATGTAAGAAAGGAGGCGGGATGCGTAAGTGTGAAATTTTACGAGATAAACAGAAGGCGATAGATTGTTCTAAGCCTCTCGACCCTCAGATTACGGAAATGTATATTCAGGCTTACCAATGTCCATATTGTCGAGACGGGAGAATTTATAAGATGCTTCCCCTGCACATCTATCAAATACACGGAATAACCGCCTACGAATTTAAGAGGATGTTAGGTTTGAATCGTAAACATTCATTAGCTTCTATCGAAACATCCGAAAGGATGAGTCTCAAGAAACATGGCTTGGCCAGAGGACTTGTCGAATATTATTCCACCCATTCTCATCAGGAGGCCATCGCTAATCGCTATAAAGATGGTGGACAACGTCAGGAAGCGATAGTTTTAAAGAAGACTCTCGCACAGCAACCTGAATGGAAGCAACGGTTTACGGAAACGATGTCTCATGTTGACAGGAAGGCCGTCGCTGCCAAAATACCCCCTTCTGTGCGGAAAATGCGGACGGAAAGGGCGGTGAAAGCCACTGCCGAACGATGGGCAAGACTTACTCCCGACCAACGAAATGCCAGCATGACTCGGATAAGAAGCTTGCGAACACCCGAGTCGGAAGCTCGTCGTCGTAAAAATGCTCAGGCAACGATGAAGCAAACCTGTTGGTCGAATCCCGAGTGGCGTAAGAACTGGAGGACGAATGTTACTCAAGGGATACGGGCTCGCGCCAAGATGCCACGTTCAGAATATCCTGAGATACTTCGCCTTCACGAGTCTGGCCTTTCTGAGTTGGAAATAGCCCAACATTATAACAACGTCGTTCATCGCACCAGAATCGGTCAGATTTTGGGCGAAATAAGAAGGGAGGTGAAATAAATGGCCGAATTAGTTTCAGTAGGACTCATGTACAAGCCTATGAAGGCTCCCTCGGAATCGGTCGACCCGTTCGACGATAAGAATTACATCTTCGAGACCAAGTACGACGGTGTCCGGGCCGCAGCCTATTGTCCCAACGGTAATGTCTTCGACGGTGAAATCTGTTGCTTCAACGATAAAGGAGTGACGGACTTCAACGTCATCCAGCAAAGGTATAATCTGGATGACCCCACGAAAATAGCCTATCGTTCTAAAGCGATACCGGCGAAATTCATGGCGTTCGACATAGTTTGCCATATGGGGACAGACCTGACGGCAAATGGACTGCGATTGGATCTCGCCAAACGGAAGATGGTGCTGGAGAGCATAGACCTGAAATTCCCTGAGGGATTTCGCATCGTTACCCACTCGGAGAGCAACGAGAAGTTCAGCGATGTAACCCATCGTTACCCCGAGATAGCAGGCTTCGAACAGGGCTTCTATATCCCAGAAGAGGGATGCCGCCTGTTCAAAGATGCGGAAACCCGCCACATGGAAGGCGTGATGGCGAAAGACCTGCGTGGTCTGTATCGCCCGGGAAAGCGCGACCCTTCGTGGAAGAAAATCAAGGTCTGGCAGAAGTCGTGGCTCAATGGCGAGCACTTTATCGTCGGCGGCTACACCGAAGGCAAAGGGAAGCGGGCCGGATGGCTCGGCAACCTAATCCTCTGGGAGTTGAAGAAGGATGGGACGTATCGGCAGATAGGCGAAGTAGGCACAGGGTTCGACGATGCCACTCTCGCTAAATTGACTCCGCAGTTGCAGAGAATAATAACTCCGACATGCCCATATCCAGACGTACCCAAGATTCCCAGCGGAGAGATCGTCCATTGGCTAACGCCCATCATCGAGGTACGAATCAAGTATCTCGAGCGTGGCGGTAGCTACAAAGAAGGGAAGCTGCGACACCCCGTCTATGAGGGAATCGCGGCAGTAAAGGAGACCGTATGAGTGGAGGAGTATCGAGAGGCAAGACCTTAGAACGGACTTGCCCCTACGAGAAGCGTATCCCCGTAAGCAATGCCCGTCGAGATCCGATGTGGCTTGCCGACGATTCGGCAAGAATATGCGAGCTCAACGGATGTACGTGCATCCTAGAGAACGGGGAAACCTGCCCTGAATTCCCCCAAGAGGATGAGCAGGAGTTCTTGGAAGACCCTAGCAACCTAACGAAATACCACGAAGGCATCTACGCCGAAGTGGATTTGTGGGAAAAGGCCGACCAGAAATGGAAGGCCGACCACGAGAACGAAGAATGAAAGGAGACTACGGAAATGCAACCAAAAGCTGTCAAACAAGTCCTGCACGATGCCCTGAACGCCGACGGCGCGAGAGTTAATCTCTACCTTTGGGGCAAGGCAGGCATCGGTAAATCCGCCGTTACGAAGCAAGTAACGGAAGAGGCCGGCGTCGATTTCCTTGATGTGCGAGCCTCTCAGTTAGACCCGACCGATGTCCGGGGAATAATCATACCCGATATGGTCAACAAAGTAGCTACTTGGCTAACCCCCGAGTGGCTGCCGAAGAACGAGAACTGGAAGGGCATCATCTTCCTTGACGAGATGAATCTAGCCCCGATTCTGGTGCAATCGGCCTTCTACCAACTGATTTGGGACAGGCAGATTGGCGATTACGAACTCCCCAAGGGGGCGATGATTGTCGCCGCCGGAAATAGAAAACAGGATGGGGCTCCTGCCCACAACATGGCGGCTCCGCTTCGCAACAGATTCTGCCATCTCCTGTTTGAAGCCTCTATCAAGGATTGGAATGAGTGGGCGATGCAGCACAACATCTCCCCGGACGTCATCGCCTTCTGTAACTTCAAGGTCGAGGTATTCAGCCCCGACTTCAAACCAAACGCTGAGGAGAACGCTTTCCCTAGCCCAAGAGCTTGGGAATTTGTCTCTCGTATCATGTCTCAGGATGCTAACGGCAAGCACTTCTACTCCCAGCATCCAGATTCACGCAGCGAGCTCATCGCCGGATGCGTGGGCATCGGCGCCGCAGCGGAGTTCACAGCCTTCGTTCGGGTTAGAGAAAAATTGCCCGATGCCGATGCTATTCTGCAAGGCAACTTCCCGAAAGGCAAGACCATCACCCAACCCGATGTCCTCTACGCATTGATGACGACTCTGGCGGTTAAGGCGACACAGATAGACACCGCAAACCGACCGACAGCGTACAGTAATCTCCTGACCTACCTTGAGAAGATAGAGTCTGCCGAGTTTCATACGCTGGCTATTACCCTCATCGCTGCGAAGGATCGGGAAAATCTCTGCAAATCACCCGAGTGGTCAAAGTGGATAAAGAAGCACAAGGACGTGTTTCTAGGATAATAAATTAGGAAGGAGACTGAAATGCCCGAAAAAGTAGTAGATATAGCGACGGAGGATAAGACTGACGCAATCGCTCAGCTTAACGCCGAGAAGATGATTTTCGACCCTCACGCCGAGCTGGAAGTCAAGGAAGTGCTCGAGAAATTCGCCCTTATCACCTACGACATACCTGCAACGAAGGAAGGCGCGAAGGCTAGAGCAGAATTCCTCGAGAAAGCCAAGTTTCAAGGTGCGATTATGCACACGGAAAGCGTTTACCTTGCCCCATGGAGCATCGTGAACGATTTGGGCGTTCTCAAGGCTGCCGGAATCGGCAAAATCAGAATCTTTGTCTCCGTACCAATGGAGAAAGACGATTGCCGGGAAATCACCCGTGAGTACGACAAGAAGATTGCGGAAGTCTTCAAAGAGGCCGAGGACCGTTTCGAAAAGATAGCCAAGCACGTGGAAGACCAGCAGTACGGCCTCGCCCATAAAATGATGCCGAAGACCTCGGACTGGATTAACGCCTTGAAGAAGGCCGCGATAGCCCGAGGCTCTCAGTATCTATTCGACAGATGGGAAGAGTTGAATAAGAAAGCAACTGCGATGCAAGCTCTTCTCGGCCTGCTACCAGCGAAGAAAGGAGGATAAGCATGCCGAAAAAGGAACTGACCCTCGATGACCTCCGTAAGCCTCCTAGCGACGAGGTCAAGCAAAAAGCCAAGACGATGATCACGAAGCAGCGGATTCAGTTGCTGTGCTCGACACAGCAATCTCCCTTCTTTGCACATCTAGCGATGGGTCTAATCCTAAAAGAGACTACCGAAATCGCAACGATGGCTACGGACGGGAACTACCTTATGTACAATCCGCACTTCGTCGTGTCACTCCCCGAAGAGGAGGTTCGTGCCGTGATTTGTCACGAGGCGATGCACCCCGCACTCGGCCATATTTGGCGACGCGGATCTCGCGAGCATATCAAGTGGAACTTCGCCACCGACTACGTGATAAACGGCATCCTCGACAAGAACAAATTCGTATTACCAAAGGATGTTCTCCTAGACCATGCCTACGATGCTATGTCGGCCGACGAAGTCTACGCACAGTTGCCCGACCCTCCCAAGATGGAGATTTCCATTGGCTTAGGGAAAGGGCAGTCGCTCGGCGGTGGCGGTACACTCGATAGCCATGACTTCTGGGATGGCGCCGGAAGCAAAGCAGACGGCGATGCCAAAGATGGACAGGGTGAGGCGGTCGAGAACAACGAGCAAATCTGGAAAGAACGGCTGGCTCGTGCAGCGATAGCCGCCAAGATGCAGGGAAACCTGCCGTCTGACCTCGAATCTCTGGTGGATGCCACAGTAGAGCCGAAATTGCCGTGGCGAGAGCTGTTGCGGAACTACGTACAGGACACCACAAAGACGGAATACCGGATGATGCCGCCGAGTAAGCGGTATTTGCACGTGCCAATCTATATGCCATCGATGAAGGGTGAGTTTCTCGAAATCGCCGTGGCTATTGACACATCCGGATCGATCGGGAAAACAGAGCTTGATGCCTTCGTGTCCGAGATGCAGGGGATTGCAGACCAGTTCGAGAACTATCGGATTCACATTTACGCCTGCGATGCCAAAGTACATGGCTACGATGTCGTAGAGAACTCTGACGAATGGCCGAAGTCCTACAAGGGAGGCGGCGGCACAGACTTTCGCCCCGTCTTCAAAGACATCGAGGAGAAGGCGCTCGAGATCTCTGTCCTAGTGTACCTGACCGACAGCCTAGGGCACTTCCCGGACGAAGCCCCGCCCTATCCCGTGCTGTGGGTGATAAATCAGCCGAATAGAACAGTACCGTTCGGAGAGCAGGTGTTCTTGGATACGAACGAAAAGTGAAAGGAGACCCATGACCTATGAAGTCGTGAAGTCCGAGTGGACTTATATCGTAACTTTGCCCAACGGCGAGCTGCACGAAATGTAATACCGGAGTCGCCGCCGAGATTGACGGCGAGAACGCCGTACCCATCGACGGTGGGCAAGAAGACTTGGTCGACGACTTGGCCTAACCGCAAACTAGCTGCGGATTCTTTACGATTAGGCGGAAGCTATTCCGCCTAGCGGTAAGGGATTCTATGCGAAGAAAGGAGAACGAATATGCCGAATAGAGAACGTGCTCACATTATGCCGTGGAAGAAGGCTACCCCATTTAAGGAAGACCTACGCCGACTCCTAGCGTACAACGCAGATGAACGCAAACACTGGGAAGAGTGCGGGGAACCCTCCGACCATATCTACTGCTCGATGCAGCGTCTGGAGAAAACTATGGATTTCAGCGATGCGTGCGAGAACGTAGGGAGGGTATGGGTCGTCCTCGGTCTTATGGGCGGATTACCGGCCGAGGATCCGAAGCTCTTCTTTAAGGAAGATGAGGCTGCGGAGGCCTCCGGTCATATGGATGAAGAGCTCGGTATCGTACGTGATGCAGATGGTCACTACGAATCAGACAACGATAGCTATCTGTACGAGATAGAAATCGGCAAAGGAGAGTAGCTGTGATAGCTGAGAAAGCACATCACGAAGGCCGAAGGGCGTTTCAATCGGGCAAATTCCACTCGGAGAACCCGTACGATAAGTACGCCAAGTACGATACGGACGAGTATCTACGCTATCGTAATTGGGACAACGGCTGGAACTTTGCTTGGTGGAAGGAGAATACGAAATGCAATGTCCTAAATGTATCGTCAACGTAACGAGGGTGGGCGATGTTTGGCATTGCCCGATGTGCAAGCGAAACTGGAAAGTTACCGTGATTGGCCAGATAGAATTTGTAGTAAATCAGGGAGAGCTTCTCCCTAGAAAGGAGTCCTGATGCCAAAGAAACTAACACCCGAGAAAGCCAAAGCCTACATCGATAGCGAGGGATCAACCTGTCCCTATTGCGGCACCACGGACATCAGCGGAGGTTCCCTTGAAGTGGACGCCGGAGCTCATTCTATGATTCTATGGATGCCGAGTCGCAGGTTAAGTGGCTGATGGCAGGAAGGAAGGCAAAGGGGAATGATAAGTGGGAACCTGAGAGTATAATAGAAGTTGAGACACCGGACGAAATCAAGCGGATAATGGAAAGTAATTCAGATTGGAAAGGGGCTTAGATATGGCTAAAAGAGAGATTAAATTTAGAGCATGGGATACTAATACAAAGATAATGTTCCCTGTTTTGGAAATGAGTTTCCGCACTTGCTATGATGTTTTTAAGGTATGGGCAGAAAGCATTGTAGATGGTATTGATGGTCGTTTAATAAATCCCTGCGACACAATACTTATGCAATACACAGGGCTGAAGGATTGCAATGGCAAAGAAATATATGAGGGGGATATTGTCCAGACTTCATCTGATGATATTCTTGTGGTTACTTGGGTTAATCGTTTCGCCTCATTTTGCCTGCAAAAAGACGGATGGTTACATGACCATTATTTTGGTGAGGCTGTAGAGCCAATGGATTGCGTAATAATCGGCAATATCTATGAAAACCCAGAACTTTTGAAAGGAGAATGATATGGCTAAAGAGCAGACAATGGAAGAAAGAATAGCTGAGATAATAGAAGATGCTACGATAATAACGGCTAGGTGCTGTAAGAAAAATTCTAGCAGTATGGGAAAATTGTGTAATAAGTGTGCCACAGACCGCATCCTCGCCCTCATCGCCGCAGATAAGATGCAAGGTAAGACTAAAGACTATCTGTGCAGATGAAGGTGAGTCTGAGCCTATGCCACTACGCCAGGTATCACTGGCGCTTTACGGTGATGATTATTTCAAGGGTTATTGGGCGTATGTGGTTTGGGATTTGGGCGGCGCAGGCGCCGCGCCGCAGGGCGAGAAGAAACCGATAACAGGGTACACGAGCCTGACCGGTAACTTCATAGTCGCCGATGAGAAATGGATTGATGTCTACTCCTTAGTTGGTATCTGCCAAGCAGATGGTGAGCGAATCGACATCAAGGGCGAGGGCGACCTCGCTTGTCCATTTAAGCATTACCTCTGCAACAAGTGCGCTATCTGGGATGCGGAAGAAGAACGCTGCTCCCTATTGTCGATAGCTATAAACACGAAGAGAATTTGAAAGGAGAACCGTGAAGAGAGATTTAGTTGAACTTGGGGAAAAGCTCAAAGAGAAAGTCCCCTTCCACCCCATCATCCGGGAATTCGCACTCAAGCAGGAAAAGTACCGCATACGAGTTGGATTCGGCACAGGTCAAGGTGCGCAATTCCAAGCGTACCGCGGACTGGGCCAAGACAAGGAATGGGTACCCGAACAGTGGTCGCAGTGCCCGAGGACAATCCTTCACGATGTGACCAAGTCCATAAAGGCTGAGGGTGCGTCCCTCCTGCAAAGCATGGACGAGTTCATCGAGAAAGAGTGCGAAGCCGAGATCCGGGAATCTATAACTGATGTCCTGTGCAAAACGGCTGAGACCAAAGACAGGCACGAGATCTTCGTCGACGCCATCAATTCTCGCGTTCATAAGATGAACGCTCGCTTCCAGACCTTTGCTCGGCCTACCACCTTCAACGAGTTTACGATTCGGAGAAGATTTGACGTGCCGAAACCGGCAACGATGACCAAAGCCGACTGGGTCTACGAGACCGTTGACATCATCATCGATGAAGATTCGTTCCGCACTAACGATAAAATAGATACTACGGAAGATGCGATGAAGGTGCTGATGGTGATGCCGCAGATAGCCGAGTTCGCTTTGAAAGTGTATCTGCAACTGGCCCAGCTCGCAGAATGGGAGAAGACCCAATGACTAGAGATGAGCTGCAAAAATTAGGCGAGGAGTGCCATACCCTTATCCAGTCAAATCAGCGAGCTAGAGCCATCAAGCTCTGGCGAGCCAAAACGGGGCAGGGCTTGGCTTCCGCCAAGCGGAACATAGAGGCCATCGAAGCCGGCGACCCCATTGAGTTCGTGGCCGAGGTTTGCCCTGAGCTTCTTAAACTCTATCAGGAAAAGGTACAGAAGCAACTCGCCACGATGAAAGGCTTGACTGTTCTGGAATCCCTCAAGCACGTCCCCACGTTGAAACAGTTCGTAACCGATGAGCTTGACAGATGGTATATAATGTATCAGAAGGCTCAAGAAGCTTCCGTTTTTGAAAGTACAATAACGAAATTGCTGGACTTTGAGGGCGATGACGCACCCCGAATCGGTACGAATACCTCTGCCCATAGTGGCGACGGTTGCTTGGAGGAATGTGCCTGCAACTACGCCGAGGTTATCAAGAGGATTAACCTGCACATCCAGATGTTGAATCAGATGAAGAAAGAGGATTTCGTGAATCTAGCGGAGGGTTTTCGATGAAGCCAGAGGAGATCAAAGCTCGCAAGGAATGGCTCAAGTCAATGCACCTGCGGCCGGTCTATCTCGTCGAAGGCGACGGCGGGATGCAGGTTAACGAAGAGAACGGAGAGCTGAAGGTTTACATTGCGATTGCCCCAACAAACGCTCGAGGCAATCTTGGTAATCGCCGCGGCCGGCAATCCCAACAGCTATGCCTAATCCCCGTATCGAACAGAGAGCTGACTCGCTACGTAGCTTATCAGAATCGGGGCTGTATCTTCCCTTGGGACGATATAGAAACGGCCACCGAGGTCTGCTTCAAGAGCAAGGTCGCAGAGAAGCGCGAAGAGCTGAAAAATATGTACGGAGAGTATAAGGATGAAGAGTAAGCTGTTTCTCGCAAAGCTGTACCTGTACAATTGGCTTCAAGACCGATTCGAAGATCTCGAGCGATGGGCCGGGAAACGAGCCGAGCGATTTGCTATCTGTCCGACCTGACGTGGCAATCGCTACACGAGCCCACCGTGCGTGGGAAGGAAAGTATGAAGGAGAAAACGAAGCTATTGTCTGAACTACCATGTACGCATTACTGGGACTGCAGGACGCTCTCCGATGGGGTGACTGTGCAGCAGGTATGCCGCTGGTGCGAGGAGGTGAAGGAAGTAAAGCCGAAGTTCAACAAGGGAAACCCGGAGAAGAGCGCCCTCTACGACGGCTGCTTTGATTTCGCGCTTTCCCACAACGATATTAGAATTAAAGATTACGAAAGAAGAGGAAGGAGTAGCAGATGAAAATGGGATTTGAAGAGTTCGAGATTTCCGCTTACTATGTATATGCTTCATTGTATCTGACGAAAACATCGGACACCATACCAGCTAGTGCACTCAAATCTATCGAAGCGACTTTTACTCCAATGCCGGAGCCTCGACGACAGGTGGCGAGATCGCATCGGAAGAATCGCATAAGCGATATACCACACGGGATTTGAGACTACGGTCGCTTCCTTTGTTTAGGAATAGCTCCCGAGCTCCTGCACTATTGCAATTGAAAGCTCAGTGGGCAATCGAACATGCCAAAGAAATCACCCGCGATTTCAACCAAGGCATGAATAAGTAATCTAGCTAAGAAATACGGGTGCGGGGAATATTATGTTTCAATATCCTTGTACATCGGCGGTTGTCCTCTTGATGTCGTCCCTTCCTATCATAGGAAGTCCATCGAGGCAAAGTTTACAGAGTTTCGTACGATGCCCAAGGCCAACGGCAAAAAGTCGGTGGACTTCGTCAGAACTGAAGGCGCTTCGTTCCCCGATGCTGCTAAAGAGTTGTTTTTAGTCTGCACAGGCAAGACAGCGGCCGACGGCTTCAATGATAGCGATGTGCCGGCCATTCGTAAGGCAATCGAACGCATTCAAGCCTCCCCGGAAAAAGTTCTGTCTTACGACACAGCTCGCATCAACGCCTTGCTTCAGGAAATTGACCGCCTGAAAGCTTCTTCTGAAGATACGGAGACGATTCAGCTTAAGTCGGAAAGACAAATGTGGATTGACGAAATCACCCGACTAACACCGTTCGAGAAGAAGTCTGTCGAGGTCGAGAAGAAATACAACGAGCTATTGGCTACCGTGGAGGCATACACTCGTGCAAGAGTAGCCGCCGACGCAGTCACGTCTCATACGGATTAAGTGCGACAAGGAGTTGACAGGGCTTTCATAATGTGATACGCTCTGCCTTACCTCTTGACCATAGAAAGGCGAGCCTATGGTAATACTAGAACAATGTGACTTAAAGCAACTCCATCTGCGTCCCGTACGATTGTGCGGTTGGTGCGGGCGAAGATTAAACCGACGGCAAAGGAAATATTGCTGTAACTCCTGCCTGCTACGATACAATGCAGATATGCGCAAGGTTAAGAGCTTCAATAAAAGCTCTCTTCAAAGTCTATATTCCGAACTAACGCCTAGTCAGATAGCTATAAAGTATGACGTCAATCCCGTAACTATACATAGGTATCTGGGTATCTATAATATTCCTAAACGCAATAAGCAAGAAATAGGTAAAATCTTGTCTCGACAGAAACAACGTGGGCGAAATCCAAACTGGAAGAATGGGATACGGCTCTCACATGGCTATCGCCTAATCCTTGCCCCGAATCATCCGCGAGCTAATACGAATAGGCGTTACGTGCCTGAACATATTCTCGTTTGGGAAGCAGCACATGGGAGATATTTGCCAGAAGGTTATATTATCCACCATTTGAATGGGATTAAATCTGATAATAGGATAGCGAATTTAGCCGCTGTACCCACCAGAGAACACAAGTATGTCATCCCTGCCTACAGAAAACGCATCCGCCAATTAGAAGCCGAACTTGCAGAACAGTCATCTCAGGGGAAACTGCTGTGAATATTCGGGAGGCAGAGTCCATAGTTCAACACTCGATTTGTGGTGGCTGCGGAGGTAATCTCGTGTTGATGCTTGACCGCCTCCCGGGTTCGTACCGTGCGGAGTATGGCTACCGATGCGTGAACAAGTGTGACATCACGCAGGTGGGCACTAAAAAGTTGGGCGGACTGATGCAACGTTACGCTGAGGGCAATGTATCCCAACGCGACGCTAATATAATAAAGGAAAGAATGGAGGGAGTTATAAGTATGGATGAAACCAAAATCAAGCCTGCAGACGGCGCTGCGCAGCGGTTTACCGCAATTGTGCTCCGGGAATTCAATGGCCTTACCGGAACAGATCTCGGGCTCAACGACTTCCAGAAGAAGCTGGCCCAGCACCTATTTGTTAAGGTAGACATCGCCCTCAAATCGTTTGAGGCCAAGCGCAAGGGTAGCTCGGTGGCTCCTTATACATGGGCTAACGTCAACCTTGACAAGTTGGCCGTAGATGCCATATACCGCATCGATTTGGGGCTAGACGCCCTCATACCGAACCACATCCACCCTGTGCCCTACTTTAATGAAAGAGCTGGCAAATATGACCTCGACCTCAGGGTCGGGTACGCAGGCAAGGACTACTACCATCGCAAGTTTGCGGTCGACCCGCCGGTGACCGTGGTCTATGAACTTGTCTACTCGACGGATAAATTCAGGCCGATTAAACTCAGTGATGGAGTCTCAAAATATGAGTTTGAGATCACCCAGCCCTTTGCCCGTGGTGATGTCGTTGGCGGCTTCGGGTACGTCATCTACGATGACCTCAGAAAGAACCAGCTCATCATAGTTTCTGAAGAGGACTTCGAGAGATCCCGCAAGCTGGCTCGGTCGACAGAATTTTGGGATAACTACCCAATTGAAATGCGGCTGAAGACGCTGGTGCATCGGGTAACCGATAAGATACCTCTCGACCCGACAAAAACCAACAAGAGCTATGCTGCAGTTGAGAAGGATGATGAGATAATTGAAGGCACCTTCCATGAGCTACCCGCCGCTTCGGCGGACGAACTACCGAATTTTGATACCCCAGTGCCACCCCCGCCCGCACCGCCTAAGAGAGCGTTAGACGCAACGGCGACTGGCGGTACCGCCGTTCAGAAAGAGGGCGAAGTACAAAGCACTCAATCCCTCGAGAACCATCGCTCTTCTATCGTGGAGCTGGCTCGGAAATACTTGGGAGCTGATGCTTACGAAAAGATCCTCTGCCCCTTCTTCCTGTCTAGATTTGAGAAACAGGGCATATCCAGTCTCAATATCGACGAGCTGTCTGCTACGGACAAGTGGCTCGCTGAACAAATCAGCCTCGCCGGTGCGTCAGGGACACCCGCCGCCGCGGGCGTCGATGACAAAACCGTGAACCCCGGTGGGCAAAAAGGTAAGCCTCGCGGGAGAACTAAAGCCGAAAGCAAGGAGGGCGAGAAGAAGACAGAAGCGAAGACTACCCGAGAACCCCCCACCGTTTCTTCTCGTGTACCTACCGATCAGGTTCAGAAGCTCGTCAAAGAGATGCAGGCCAAGAATTATACGAACGATGACATCAAGCAGCTCCTGCGCAAGGCCACCGTCAGTTCAGAGAATCCTGAGGGTAAGAAGGCTGGATGGGACAACAACGATGTGCCGGCCATCCGCAAAACCTTTGAAGCGAAAGAGGCCCAAAAAGCCGAGTCTCAATTAGGTGCCGCGAAAGATCCGTCGACCGTTGATGAAGTAGAGAGTTTTTTGAATAAGGAGCAGAAGGAATGAATAGATATGTGAGCGGCGATCCATATATTGGGCCTCGTGGTTCTGAAAAACCACGCGGATTTGCAATGGAGGCAACGTTCGATGAGCGTCCCCTGAGTGAGCTCCTGCCGATTGAGGGGTACCTTGCGAATATGCGCCTGAAGCAAATGACCCCGCGGGATGCTGCCGACCCCGTTTGCCTTTATGATCGATGGGGCGACATCGTACATCAATGGCCCGACGACTATATGCCGACGCGCGATGAAGTTCGCTGCGTAATCGTAGGACTGAATGTTTAGAGTCGGCATATGTCAGAGGAACTATTCGATAAAGAGGCCGAACAGAATATAATCGGAGCGATCTTGATATCGCCTGAATCTATGCACGAGCTAGATAAGCTCGGCGCAGAAGATTTCTCGGAACCGTCGTGGAGGGCACTCTTTTCCTGTTGTGTTAACCTCTGGCAGAGAGGGGAGCCCATCAACAACGTGTCCCTCTTCAAAGAGTTCGAGCGCAGTGCCGGCGAGAACGCTGATGCGAGTGCCGCCGCTGAGTTGATTGCGCGCGCCGGATCCCAGACTGTGACCGCCAGCAACGTCTCCATGCTCGCCCATGCTGTACGGTCGCTCGGTGTCCGGCGCCGCGCTCTCTCCTCGGTCAGGGACATTCTGACGAGCCTCGGGGATACCTCTGTATCGCTGGAAGAGGTCCTCGATAACGCCCGCATGAGTTTAGATAAATTGAGCTATCTGCCTTCGGCGTCTCGGGTAGTATTGTTCCGGGACGGCATCGAGATCGGAGGCGGCAGTCCCATCTACGAATTCAACGTCATCAGGCCGAGCGATCTGCTGAGCACCAGAATCCGCCTGACCAGCGTTGAAATCGATAAGCCGGGAGAGGTGCGCCGCAAGATTCGCGAGAACCTGCATTTCAACCCTCGCTTGCCGACCGAGAGCTGGCAGGACTTCGTGCATGCGATTGTGTCTCTTTCAACCAAGACTCAGACCCCTGAGGCGCTGGAGCAGGACAGCGAGATTATCTTCTGGATGCGGGAGTGGTTCAAAACCGCTACGCCGGCCGAAGAGCCTGATGATTTGATAAACGGATACGTGGAGAAGGGCGATATGTATTATATTCAGCCCATGCGCCTGCTNAAGTGGCTGAANGAGCATGCGAAGGTNAANCCCAACATCACGATGCTCTGGTCGGTGATACAGGGACGCGGCGCAAGGCGTGATATCTCGATTNGGCTTAAGCAGGGTGGCACGCGGAAGTTATGGGGCGTCCCTGCTTCTTTCCTCAACCCCACAGACGACGAAACCCAGTTGTCTTTGACCGACGAAAATGACGAAAGCGGCGAGGAAATTATCGATCTTGGGGAATTTGAGGACTAATTACCACAAACTACTACCTACCACATTTTGGGAGAATGATTTAATGGAAATTTGGAATATTTTATCGATTATCTATAACTGTACACATTCGAAGCCTTACTATAGGAGATATTTGTAGTTTTGTGGTTTTCTTGTGGTAACGGGCTTACCACAGTGTAAAATTAAATTAGTGTAAATATAAAGTGGTAAGTGGTAGATGAAAGAGTAATATCTTGTTATATGAACACATATCCTGAAAAGCTCGACATAACGTACTTAATGTACCACTATAACGAAAAATTATTGCGCTGAGCTATAACAAGGCTTGGAATGTGTTTTTTAATGATATTGACAAGTGGGTATTAAGTATGCTATAAATGTGAAGGATTCCGATAAGTTTAGGCGGGAAAATGGCAAGAAAAATTAGGAAAGATGCACGGTGTCATGGGGATTGCGGCCTCTTGCGATCTGAATGCTGGTGTGGCTGGCACCCAAGAAAAAGGACGCAATTCTTCGAGGGTTTAAATTCTGCAGGCCGGCCAAGGAAAGAGCACCTGTATACTGAACACGAACTTTGGTCTCGAGATGATGATGCGCCGGCATGGTTCAAAGATGCGATGATCTTCAATGAGAAGTTGCTCACCGTGAAGGAATTCGCCAGAAAGTTCGGTAGCCATCCGACACAGATTCGGCGCTGGATAGATCTCGGTCTGATTCACGTTGCGTGGACCCGCCATGCTTATCGTGAGGACAAAAAGCATACGTGGACGGATGACGGGGTTTATGTCCCGGCACCAAAGAGCCACGTAAGCCTGAGGCGGTACACCTTTCACCGCTGGCTCCCGGGAGAAGAAATGCGGCCGTCCCATCGGCGCATACCGATAAGCGAGCTGGAGAGGTGCCAATTCTTGAAGAACCGGTACCGCGGGTGCGGCAGAGACCCGCGATTTAAGGGTGAAGGCGGCGAGGCGCCCAGCGTCCCGAACTGGCACGCGCCCGAAAAGGAGATAAATGAAGAAGCGAAAGCAACCAACGCCCCAGCAGCAGAAGGCGCGAACCAGACGCAAGAAGTCGCAACACAAGCGGTGCCTTCCGCCATGGAAGAGATAGACCTGAGTGTGTTCGAAGAGAGGTAAACAATGACGAGAGAACTAGACGATAATATCAAGCGCTTGTACGTGGACGAACATAAGTCGGTCAATCGTACTGCTATTGAATTGGGCGTTAGTTTCAATACTGTAGCGAAGCACCTCGGTCAAATGGGCATCCCATTCCAGAGACGTAACGTAAGTGGGCCGGAGCATCATTCGTGGAAAGGTGGCTTAAAACATAGGCCAACAAGGAGAAGAGGCATCTTTAAGCCAGCTAAAGATATAATCAATAAGGGATACGTCTTAATCCACCCGCCCAACTATTTAACCCTTCCGCATAATAAGAGGTATATACTGCGAAGCCATGCTGTGTGGGAAAAAGCCCATGGGATGACGGTTCCCCAAGGACACGAGGTGCACCACTTAAATGGGATTAAAGACGACGACCGGCCCGAGAACCTTGCTGCTATTCCCAAAGGGGTGCACACGAAGATTACAGCGAAGCTATATTATATTAGGGAGTTACAACAAAGAATACGAGAATTAGAGCAACTCCCTAGAAAGGAGGTGCTCTATGACCCCTTGGTCTACGAAACCTACTAAAGAACGTTTGAAGATTTGGGGGCCTTGACCTCCGGGTACGGGCAAGACGAGCTACCTGATAGATATCGTGAACAGGGAGCTCGAGCAGGGCGTTCATCCGGAGGAGATCATCTATACATCCTTTACGCGGGCGGCCTGCAACGAAGCGGTGCAGCGTGCGCTGACGACAGGGGAGATGGGCTATAAGAAAGATGACTTCCCGTACTTCCGCACAGAGCATGCCATCTGCTTCAGACTGCTGGGGCTGAAGAAGGAGTACGTTTTCGCGGGGAAGAATCAGCAGGACTTCAGCGATAAGTATCCCATGTATCGGCTGAACCTTAATAGCAACTATTCTTTTCAGGAACGTACCCACGAGGCGATGCTGCAGAGCTTGGGGGACTACTACGAGTTCTTTATCTCGTGGATGGATAACCTGATGATGCCATTCCCTGCGGCCATCAAGCTGTTCATCAGGGAACAACGCGGCGAATTGCCTGAAGAGTTCACCATCTCTGGCGCCCAGACCTACATGGAGCGGCGTGATGCGTTCAAGCAGGAGCACAGCTTCTGGGACTTTAACGATATGATTCACACGGTTTCAGAGCGCCGGCTCTGCCCAGACGTAAAGATCCTGCTCTGCGATGAGGCGCAAGACATGTCGCCGAGCCTGTATAGATTGATCGATATGTGGGCATCGCAGGCGGAGAAGGTCTATATCGCAGGAGATAAATTTCAGGCGATTTACGGATTTTCGGGAGCGGCGCCGGAATTGTTTGACGAATTCCCGGGAGAAATGGTGGTTCTCCCGCACAGTCATCGATTGCCGCCGCAGATTAAGGACTACGCGGAGAAGATCATAGCCTTAGCAAATCTACCATTTCCGCAATTCACCGCAGCAGACAAAGTAGGTGAGATACAGAATAGACAAATGGCTACGATAGACTGGTTGAATCTCGGGCCTACGTTCCTGCTGGCAAGGACACGGTGGCAATTAAAGCAATTGGCCGATCGGCTGCGGCTGGTCGGCGTGCCGTTTACTTTTGCCGAGCGACTACCGTATGCGGCGGCTAGTAGCAGCCGAGGGCTCGAAGGGTCTAAAGGAGAAGCATTTCGTACCCTGATAAAGATTCAAGCGCGGGAGCGGGTAAGCGCAGACGACCTTCGAGCGTTGGCAAAACATACCCGACAGCCGTGGCTCGTCAAAGGCGCCAAGACTCGGATCAAAGAGTTGGTTGATGCCGAGTATGCGTTCAAGGATGTCGCGCACTTCTTCTCCCAGAACTTTCTGGATACCGTGGCCGAGGATCTCTCTGTTATCCTATGCCAAGACATAGACGAGGGAGATAAGAGCTATCTGCACCGCGTGTACAAGAAATGCGGGGTAGCAGCATTCATGAAGAAGCCGGATATCGTACTGTCCACGATTCACGGCAGCAAGGGACAGGAGAAAGAAACGGTCGTCATCTCACCAGAGATGGGCCGGCGCGTTTACGAATCGTTCCTTACCGATAAGAAGAGCGAGGTATTCGTGGCGTACGTGGCCGCGACCAGATCGATGAAGAGGATAATAATGTTGCCGCGGGAGACTCCGGAGAGTTTCCCTTACCCACGGCAGAACGGAGTGAAAGAATGAGCATACTTTGCATCTTAGGTATCCACAAATGGCCCGTTCGATGGTGGCCATGCATACGGCTCCCGGGAGACCCATGTGTTTGGAAACGCTGTATGCGCTGCAGGAAAGTTATTATAAGGAGAGACGAGAAATGAGAGCATGGAAATATCATTTAGGGGTGTGGACTGAATTTGAAGATCCACTGGTGGTTGGTGACGTTCAAGATATGAACGTCACTCTAAAGCGAGCGGGCTACAACTCCGCTATGAATTATGGCGAAGAAGGTGTCTTCGAAGCGGAAGTCTATAGGGCTGAGGGTTCGCCCTTACCAGAATGGCTAATAATTTTCAGCTTGGATGTAGGTAGCTTCGAATGTGTATACATCGAAGATATTCCGAGCTTGATGCAGTGGCAAAGGGATTTCGCGACATTCTATATGCTAGAAAGAATGGATTATCGATTGAACGAGCTAACAAAGGCAGCACGGCGTGCCTTCCGTGCATGGCATGGTCATGAATCAGAAAACGTGTGCGACGACTGTGATCCTCTCGAAATCCGTCGTCGTGAGCAAAGGCGGCAGGAGCGAAGATCTTTCGATGCCAATAAAGCGAGGCAAGGCAATGGATAAAGTAATGATGGATATCGACGCACAAGTAAAGGCCGCGATAGCGAAGACGGCCGAGCGGATGGATCAATGTGAAATTCACATGAAGAAGTACACCTCAGGAGACTATGCCCAGAAGCTGGACGCGGAATATCAGAACCTGAAGTACCGATCAGCGAGGCTGGCAATCGTGTCAGACATCCTGAACGGCAATGCGTATACCGTTGTCGAGAAGACCACCGCCGGTAATCGCGAGCTGTTCGTGCAGAAGGGAAAGGATGCTAGGCTGATCTCTCTCGCAGAGAAGATGGGACTGAACGCCGAGTTTGTTCAGGGTAAGGCGGATTTACCATGAGTGGCTATTCCGGCGCCTCGTGGAACTGGTGGGTAAGATGGCAGAACTGGAAGGCAGATAAGGAGAAGGAAGATGGAAAATAAAATTACCAAGAAAAAGACTGTAAATAAAATTACCGAGACGGTTGAAACGATAGTAAAAATACACCTGTGCTGGAGCGACAATGAGCTGGATGATTCCTACGATATATATCAGAAGGTTATTCGGCTCATTCCAAAAGGGGTCTTAGCTTTCGGGGTTGAGCCCGTTAAATTCGAGATTAAGGATTTCGAAATTGAAGTTGCTTATATGCTGGATGTGACAGATGATGATTTGGTAATGTTGACCGACAAAGTTCAAAAATGGGTAGATGAAATGGTTGCTTGGTATATAAAATTTAAAATATTCCAAGATGCCGGTTTAAAAACGGGAGCATAAAGGAGGGACGATGCGCATCCTAGCCATTGACCCGGGAACAACAAGCTCCGCCTTTATTCTTTATGAGAATGAAATGATTTTGGGTAAGGGCAAAATAGAAAATGAAGCGATGCTGGATATTATCAGGAATACGGGATTCGATACGTTGGTGATTGAAGCTATCGCATCATATGGAATGAGCGTTGGGGCAGAGGTATTTACAACTTGTATTTGGGTCGGGAGATTTATTCAAGTATGCGTAGATAAAGGTAGCCCATATGCGCTCATTTTCCGCAGCGAAATTAAGATGTACCTCTGTAATTCGATGCGAGCTAAGGACTCGAACATACGGCAGGCGCTGATCGATCGCTTTGGCAAGCCCGGAACCAAGCGGGCGCCGGGCCCGACCTTTGGGCTATCGGGAGATTTATGGTCAGCGTTCGCTGTAGCAGTCACGTTTAGGAGGGGGAAATGATGAGAGGAGAGGGAAATGAAATACTTAGCAAGAATGAGATATACAGGCTTGCAGCTCTCAGAATATGGGGGTTGAAGCGTAAGATTCTAACACTATGTTAGGGAAACGAATTCACTGCCAATCATGATTGTATTATGCTGGGAGGAAAGAACCCGCCCTGATGGCGCAGGCCGACATCGAGAAGCTGGCGCTCGACCACGGCATCACGCGGGAGCAGGCGGCAGGCATGATGATCGAGGCGCTGAAGCCAGCATTGAAGGAACTGACTTGGAGGGGAAATGAGTAAAGCAGCACCTGAAAATAGCTTAGACTGGAAATGTGATTGGATGGACTGTACTGGAGGTAGTGGACTTGCAGGAAATGGTAGATGCCCCTTTAATGGTGAATGGGATAATCCTAAATGCCCTCAATTTAACAGAGTTCCCCAGCACATGAGAGATAAACCCATGACTAGCCAACCATTGATGTTCTTCGTAAGACAGATATATCCCTTATGTGCCTTATGCCCACAGTCGGGGCAATGCTCAGGCTCTACGGGGATACAGGCTAGACAACC
>Ga0031655_10000503_pt1 | contig 24867 bp, 39 predicted proteins | sample FrelakmetHBP12HB_FD_55187 | JGI IMG/M metagenome (GOLD analysis project Ga0031655, IMG submission 55187) | Freshwater lake sediment microbial communities from the University of Notre Dame, USA, for methane emissions studies -HBP12 HB | ecosystem: Environmental > Aquatic > Freshwater > Lake >... | reverse complement strand
ATAGGATTTGTAAGGTCTTATGATTATCATCACCCAGAAATTTCCATTCCTAATAAGATTACAGTGACCACAGGAGTTCATGCAGATACTTGGCTTACTGGTTCAGGAGAAAGTGGTTACTGGGCTTCTTTAGAACCATATTTAAAAAAATTATCACAGAACATTGATGAAGTAAAGGAGAAATAAATATGAAAAAACTTAAGTTAGAAGATGTTGAAGATGAAGCTTTAAAGTTTGCAAAGTTACTTTATACAACTAATTATTCTGATGAGGGTCCTTGGTTCTGTATAGAACAATTTAAACTTTACTTGGATGCAGACGTACGAGGATTTTCTCCATTCCCACCAAAGATTGAGTATGTATCAGAATCAATGATGAGAAAAGCTCTTAGGAATTTGTATACATTTGGAAAATTGGAGCAACGTAAAAAGAAACAAGTATATCAATGTTCTGGATATTATAAGTTTTATAGAATCGCGCAGGATATTGATGAAGTAAACAAAAACTAAGGAAGGAAAAACAATAATTAAAATGACTGACTTAATATCTGAACTAAAAGAATATGATAGATTATATTTTGAATCTGGAGACTCTCCAATTACAGATACAGAATATGATAAATTAAAAACAGAAGCTAAAAGAAAATCCCCAAACAATCCATACTTTAATCAAGTAGGATATGAATTTAAAACTGAATATAAAAAAATAAAACTTCCATTTGTGATGGGAGGACTTGATAAAACTGATAATGATTCCCTCGGTAATTGGATCAATGGTCAAAATAGAACTATTATTGTATCTGAGAAATTAGATGGTAATAGTATTCTGTGCACATGGGAGAATGGAAAATTAATTTTTGCAGCTTCCAGAGGGGATGAAAATGAAGGTCAAGATATTCTCGAGAAGGGTAATTTCTTTATTCCAAAAATTTCAAAACCTGGAAAAGTAAGTCTTCGAGGGGAAGTTGTATTAGAGAATGATCTCTGCAAACATTTTGGATTTAAAAATAGAAGAAATGGTGTAACTGGACTTCTAAGAAGAGATGATGTAAAGTCAAATGATCTTAAACTTTTGTCTGTTATATTTTATGAAGTAGTTGAGAGTCCAGAAAAATTATTTACAGAAGTAGAAAGATTAGAATACATTTCAAAATTAAATCTTAGACTCCCAAGATTTTTTAATATCTCAAGTAGTAGTCCAAACCTTTTAGATATTCTTCCTAAAAGTTTGTTGGAATTTAAACTCAGTGCACCATATGATATAGATGGATTAGTTTTAACATTTAATGATAGTGAGAGAGAAAATGTTAAACATCCAAAAAATAAAGTTAAGTTTAAAGTAAATGAAGCAGCAGTTTCATGTGTTGTTAGAGGAATTGAATGGAATGTAACAAGAACAAGTTTGATAAAACCAGTAATTTTAATTGAACCAACGGAGATTATGGGAGTTACTGTATCTCGAGTTTCTGGATTCAATGCTGAGTTTATGGAAATTAATGGGATTGATAAGGGAGCAGTTGTTGGAATAGTTAGATCTGGAGATGTAATTCCATATGTAACAGAATATTATGGAAGATGTGAATCAGTAAATATTCCAAAAGTTTGTCCAACATGTTCAGGAGCAACTGAAATAAAAAGTAAAGAATTAATGTGTACAAACCCAGAGTGTTTTTACAAAAATGTTTATAAAGTAGCACACTTTTTTACTTCTCTTGACGTTGAGAATATCTCAGATAAAACTATTGAGAAGATTGGAGTTACTACTGTTCAAGAAATGTATCTTTTAACAGAAGGGTATTTAAAAATTTTCGATGGGTTTGGTGAAAGAAAAGCTGAGATTGTAATTAGTGAAATAAAGAAGACTTTAAAAACTAAACCATGGAAATTATTAGCAGCTTTTGGAATGCCAATGATCGGAAGAACTTTATCAAAACAACTTTGTTCTAAATACACAATGGATGAATTATTTGAGATTAAAGATCCAGAAGTTCTTGAACTTGGACCAATAACCTCAAAATCATTTGTTGACAATATTCAAAGTCATAAAGAATTATATGATTTTCTAAAATCAATTGGACTAGAATTTGAGGAGGAAGATGTGGATTTAAAAACATTAAAGGGAATAAAGTTTACATTGACAGGAGAAGGTCCGATGAAGAGATCGGAACTTCAAAAACTGATTGAAGCTAAAGGTGGGGAAGTAAAAGGAATTTCAAAAGATACACACTATTTAGTTACAAATGATCCAGATTCAAATTCTGGAAAAACAAAGGGTGCTATAAAGTTTGGAGTTCCAATAATTGATTATGATAGATTAATGAGTATGGTGGAGGGTGTAAAATGAAATATCTTGAGAAGTTATCTAAACATGATTCTATTTCCAAAATCGTTAGAAGAAAATTAATTATAAAGAAGAATTTCTATGAAAAAAAAGTATCCTTGATTACTTCTATCTTAAAAAAGAAGGAGAAGAATGGGGAAGGAACTGGGAGTGTAATAAGATGAATAAATTTATAAGTAAAGTTTATGATATGTTTAACCCTCCATTAGTTATTATATTTCGTAGAGATACTAGAAAAAATTTAGAATCGATAAATCCTGTATTAGAATTAAATGAATTAGCACGTGAGACTGATACAGGATTGTTCAAAATTGGGGATGGTAAAACATCATGGAATGATCTTGAATATACTTCTAGAATACAAAATATAGAAAAGCTAAAAATTTACAGAAGAGGAAGAAATATAATTACTGTTGAATAAGGGAACTTTATTGGAGGAGAAAGATGAATAAAAAATTGACTTGTGTGGAGTATTGTTAAAGAAAATTTCAACCTCCAGCAAAGTAATCGCTAAAGAGCGAGATAAGCTCCAACATATTTATAATGAACTTGAAAATGTTTTATATTCTCTTGATGTTGCGCTGCAATGTTTTTCTGGGGGTGTTTCTGAAATAGAATCAGGACTTCAAGAAATTAGTAAACATCTATAGAGGAGGAAGTAATGCAAGAAATTATGTGGTGGGGATATCTACACACAAATGGAACCATCCAAGTAAAACGATGGTTTGGAGATCATGAGGACTACATAGGGGATTGTATTGGAAATCCCTTTGTAGTCCGAGTGGTTAAACCATTTAAAGCAACTAATCATTTGGAAGCATTAAAAATTCTAGAGGAGCAGATATGGCAAAAAAGCACTACATATGGGACAAAGTAAAAAATGATATACTATCAAAAAAGATTGGTGGTCCAAATTGTGAAGTTTGTCATCCCCCAAAAATGAAAAAAATAAAATTTGAATTTGTTTCCCAAAGTGACTATGATAAGTTAATTATGTTACTTCAGGAGAAGATAAAAAAGATCAAACAACTTCAAGATGAATTAAAGAAAACGAATCAGAAGTTTACAGATTATCAAAAATTTCTTCAGCTGCTTGAGGATTTTAGAATCCCATACTCTATAAATAATGATGGAGATTACATCTGTAAAGGTCCTCTTCGTGAATGGGTTCCAAATGGTTTCAAAACTATTAGAATTAATGAAACTGGTTTGGGGAAAAGTTCGAAAGTTTGGGGATCTTCTGATCACGACTGTGTAGAAGTTATGTTTGATAAAGATGGAAAATTTTTCCAAATGGTTATAGCTGGAGGAATTCCTCCATCATCTAAATCAACTTACAAACCAAAGAAAATAGTTAAGTGGAAAAAGTGAGGGGGAACTACAGTGCACAAAATACATGAAGAGGTTGAAAAAATTATCTCCCCTGTCTACTTAGTAGGAGGAGCTGTTAGAGATGAGTTAATGGGAGTAGAACCAAAAGATTATGATTTTTCTACTCCCCATACTCCAGATGAAATTGAATTAAAAATTAGATCTGCCAATAGGAGACCATACTTAGTAGGAAAAAGATTTGGAACCATTGGAGTAAAAGTTGAAGGTCAAATGGTTGAAATCACAACTTTTAGAAATGAAAAATATAGATCTGGAAGCAGAAAACCAGAAGTAATGTTTGTTAAAGATATTGTTGCAGATCTTGGTAGGAGAGATTTTACAATAAATTCTGCTTCTAAGAGAGGGAAAAAGTTAATAGATCCCTTTAATGGAAAAAAAGATATTGAAGATCAAATTATCAGATGTACTGGAATTGCCACTTCACGATTTAAAGAAGATCCTCTGAGAATGTTGAGAGCTTGTAGGTTTGCAGCTCAACTAGGATTTAAGATAGAAGAGAGAACATTTAAGTCCATTCAGAATTTAAACTACAAAATTCTAGACATCTCCAAAGAAAGATGGGTTATGGAATTGGATAAACTCTTGATGACAAAAGATTTGGTCATGGGATTATCTTATATGATGGATTCTGGATTGCTAAGATATGTAATTCCAGAAATTGCAATTCAAAAAAATTATGATCAAAACACTCCATACCATCAGTTTGATTTATGGACACATACTCTCTTAACTATTGCTGAAATTCCTGCTGATATTAATCTAAGGTGGTCAGCTCTTCTACATGATGTAGGAAAACCATTTGTTAGAACTGATAGACTCGATAGATCAAATTATGTTAATCATGATCTTGTCGGATATGAATTAGTTCTAAAGATTGGTCAATATTTAAGGTGGTCAAATGATAGGATTAGAATCGTTAGTGAATTAGTAAAGAATCATTTAAGCGATGATAGTCCATTGAAGGAAGCGGATAAAAAGGCTCAAAATCCTAAAGAGGAAGGGGATAAAATATGTGCTGCTCAAGATGTCAAGAATGTGGACATCCTATTGAACAAAGAACAATAGAAATTGAAGGAGAATTTATCGGAGTTTTTGAAGAGATTACAGTGTGTAAGGATTGTGCAAGAACATTATACAGAATCCATCTTCCATTTCAAATAAATATACATACATAATTTCAACGTAAAATAAAGGGGGACAAACTATTTTGTCCCCCTACTTAACTTGTTCGTAACTTGATATAAAATCTTTAACTTAACTAATCTAGTTATTTAAAATTTGTTCTAGGTTTTAGATCAGATTGTTTATTTTTAAAGCAGATATTACATGATCAATAGTTGGATTTCCATTCTCAACTACAATAATTTTCCAACCTTCATTCTCTAACATCTTATTTCTAGTCAGATTTGGAATATCTTGATTATGCCAAAAGGCGTTTGGAAACTCAAAATTTATTTTTAAAATTGGTTCTGCTATATCAGTAATCAATTTAAAAATCAGATGTTTTGTATGTGGCTGAAACTTTTCAACAAAATAGTTATTTTTTATATTTGGATAAATAGTAGCCAAGTAATTTAGAATAATTACTTTATCTGAAGGAACATTAGAAATATCATCCTTAAACGATCTGTCAGAAGGTTTGTTTGAAAATTGTTTTCTTTTATTATATCTATTAACCATTTCTAGAATCTGTTCTGGAGAAGAAGTTACTTCTTCAACAACTACTGAATTTGTTTCTTCTGGTACTACTTCTGGTAATGTATCTAAAACTATATCTTCATCCTTCTTAAACAAATCAGATTTAGAATATTTTATAATAGTACCAAAAGTTTTACCTGCTAGTGGATAATCTGGAAACTGTTTCTTATAATCTGATATGCTCATCTCGTGTTTCTTTAAATGAAAATGAGAGATTACATTAAACTTCTCTCCACAGACTTGACATATCACTCTTCCAGTTTCATCTAATTTATCATACATTGTAAAAATCTCCTCTTTCAAAATTCTATTTACTATTAATTTGTTCTATGAACTTTTAAAACTTTCTGGAGGAATAAAAATAAAATGTTTCATTATCTGGTGGGGGCTCGCATTGATGGGTTTAATTCACCAAATCCTGGGGAGAAATCTTTGGATTTCTTCTTTGAATACACTGATCAAGATTATAAAAAATGGAAAGATGCACATGATGCTTCTAAAAATGAGTTGTGGAAAACTAAAGTTGATGAAGCTTTAAATATTTTTGGTGCTCAACCTCTCCACCAAATTTTTAATGCTGTTAGTATAAGATCTAGATGTGAAAATTTAATGGTATTACATTATGAATGTGAATTTGAATTAGATAGAGAAGATTTTGACACATACATAAAAGTTTCATCAATTAAAGAATTAGAAAAGGCGAGAATACAAATATGAATTTAATAGATACTTTTCTTAGCAAGATTATAAAGAAAGATAAAAGATTACCAGTGAACATAGCATGGGATAAAAATCTAAAAGAAGATGGGGAGAAATCTGGAAATTATTATGAAACTGGAAATCCATCAAAGAGATATTCAATTGAAATTCAATCAACTATAGGTACTTGGTTATTTCATTTTAAAAGAGGAAATGAATTAGTTGGAGTATTTTCCATTTCAGATAAAATTGATTTTGTTGGAGACTTTTCTGAATCATCTAAGATATTTTTAAACATTCATCTAAAACCAAAAATTATAAATTTTCTTTTGAAGAATCGAGACCGACTTATAGTAGATGAAAAGTGGATAAAAGAATTAGAAAAAAGAGGGAAATTATGGATGAAAGAATTACCAAAAGACTCAACAGATTAATTAGAATAGCATTTGAAGAAGCTCAGAAGGGAGATCATAAGCAGAGAATAGGATGTGTGCTTTTTGATAAGAAAAAGATTTTGTCAAGAGGTCATAATTACTGCATGAAGTCTTCTAAAAAACTTCATCCAAGATTTCAAAGATATATAGGAAGTGTTCATGCAGAGGTTGATGCAATTTTAAGTGCTAGAAAAGAATTAAAGGGATCTTGTATGTTAGTAATTAGAATAAATAAAAAAGATCAATTTAGACTTTCTAAACCTTGTGCTAGTTGTTTAAAATATATACAACATGTTGGGATTAAAAAATTATTTTATAGTATAAGTGAATACCCATACATAGAAGAAATTGACATTAGTAAAAAAGAATGATTCTATATATATTAATTACAAAGATAAAAATTTATGGAGGAAATTCATGTCTGAAGAGTTAAGCGTTGAAGATTTAAACAATGAGGTTGCTAAAAGTTTTGGATTTATAAAAAGATCCAAAATGATTTATTGTGAAAATGGAGAATTAATTAAGAAGGAAGTTTATTGGGAAGTTCCAGAAGAGTTTCAAAAAGTATACAAAACCTCTAAAGAAGTAGATAGTGTTCCAAATTTTTTATTAATCTCAAAGTGGGGACTGGATGCTATTTCATTCCATGGGGGAGGAATTCCATGGTGTAAAAATAAAAATGGATCTTAAAATCTATTAAATTTTGAAAAGGTTGGAAATTTTTTAATTTCTAATCTTTTCAATCTAGTCTTGAGTATCCCATGTAGCAATACAAGGGGAAAAATGTTGAGCCCCCTTCATTTCTCAAGACTAGAGCTTAATCTTAATTTTTTACTACTTAAAAGAAAGGAGATTAAAAAATGATTAAAGAGTATGAAAAAACCTGGGGTGTTTACGTACAAAGAGGAGGTGGTGTCTTATGACTGGAACAGACGCGGAATTATGGGGCTTATAGTTGTAACAACTAAAATGTTTTCTAAATTAAATTTCCAACATTTGTTGGGATTGATTTTTATCATGTTGTTTAATAATCCTTCTCGATTTGGAGCTTAGTGCTCTATTCCGAGAGGGATTATTTGTTGTATAATTAAACTATTTTTTTGTTACTACTACTATATATATTAATTTACGTAGTTAAATAATTTCTTTAATTTTAGAAAGGAGGAAGATTACGTTTTTATTACAGGATTTGAAAAGAAGAATAAATTTTTTATGTAAAACTCTAAGGAGGAAAAATGAGTAAAAAATCTATGAAGTTACATTTTTTAATCATCGATCCACAAAATGACTTCTGTAGTCGGAAGGGAACTTTGTTTGTCGGTGATCCATTAAACCCAAAACCAAATTCAGCTGAAACTGATGCGGTAAGATTGGGAGCGTGTCTTAAAAGATTGAAGAATAAAATTGATGACATCCATGTTACTCTAGATGAACATCACCCTGTTGATATCGCTCATCCAATCATGTGGAAAGATTCAAAAGGGAATAAACCAAATCCATTTACTATGATATCTTATGAAGATGTTTTAAATGGCGTCTGGGTACCTTTCGATCCTTCACTTATTCCAATGGCTTTAAATTATACAAAGAAATTAAAGGACAATGGAAGATATGTTTTGGTAATTTGGCCTCCACATTGTTTAATTGGAACATGGGGAGCTTGTGTAGTTGATCCAGTTTTTGAATCGTTGAGAGAGTGGGAAGAAGGTAAATTTGCTATTGTTGATTACGTTACCAAAGGGTCTAATTATACAACAGAACATTATTCCGCGGTACAGGCTGACGTTCCAGATCCAAAAGATCCAGGATCGATGCTCCAAACAGGTCCGGGTTCATTAATTCATACTCTACAAGAAGCAGATTTGATTGCACTATCTGGACAAGCACTTGACTATTGTGTAGCAAATACGGTTCGAGATATTGCAAATAATTTTGGTGAGGATAATATTAAGAAACTAGTTCTTCTCACTGATACCACCTCTCCAGTCGGTTTGGATCCAACTCTTGGTCCAAATTTTATTGCAGAAATGGCTCAAAGAGGTATGCAACTTTCTACATCTGTAGATTTTCTTTCGTAGGAGGAAATGACTATGCCTAAATTAATTCCAGATGATGACATGATGGTAAGTCAAATTCCCGGTGGTGGAAGTTTTCAGTTCTCGGGAATTCGTCCTGAAAAACTTGGTGCAACAGAATATACTCTTGCTACGATTGCAATAGATATTACTGGAAGTGTTCAAAGTTTTGCTAAGCAACTTCTTGAAATGAACAAGAAGATAATTGAAGCTTGTAATTCCAAACGTAATCCAAGAAGAGAAAATTTGTTGGTAAGAGTTACAAAATTCAATGGTAGAATAGGCGTGGAAGAAGTTCACATTCTTGATGACTTTGGATTCATCATTGGAGACGAGGATAAAAAGGAGAATAAGTAATGAGTGATAATACAATAAAAGGTAAAGTAGATATCAAAGAAGTTGTTAAGGTTCTTTTATCAGAAGAATCTTATGGACGTACAGATATTATTGTCCCAAGAATTGTGTTAAAAGATCTTTTAATCGAGATTGAAACCCTTAAGAAACGAGTTGAAAACATGGACATTACCATAGCATGTTACGAAACAGGAAAAGTGATAGATTGGAAGAAGATAGAAGATATGTCATTACAACTTCTTAGAGTTCGAGAAATCCTTTGGCTTAATCATGGTCATAGTGGGTTATATGGTGACGATGGAGAGATGCAGTGCGGACTTTGTGCGGTAAACTCTTATCCTGAGAAGTTATGGGATTACAAGAGAACAGATATAGTTTCTCTTACAAAAAAAGCTATGGCTGTTCTTATTACACAGATTTCGAAGAAAGAGGATTTTTAAATTATGAAAAAAAGAATTGAAAGGAAAAAAAGAACCTTCTTTAAATGATGTAGAAAATATGGTTGACAGTTTACTACCATGTCCATTTTGTGGATGCGATATAGGAATATTAATAACCCAAAATTGGGGATTCCAATGGTACGGTGAACATTGTCAATGTATCCTTGAAGGAAATCCATCTGCAAGTTATGGTCGACCGGAAAGTTTAGTAGAAGATTGGAATAGTAGAAGGAAACCGAGACCAAAGAGAAGAGCAAATGAAAGTGGTCAAAGTTATAGAAAGAGACTGGAAAAGTGGAAGGGTTGATAATTTTATGAAAAAACATAAATACAATATAGATTGTCCATGTCAAGAGTGTGAAGAGCAATGGAGAAAAGAAACCAGAAAAAAGTTTCAAGAATCGATTGATATGGACAAGAAAAGAAAGGAAAACGAGAAGAAATGAAAAAGAAAAAATATAAGTTAGGATGGAAAGCAGTTACTCTATTTGGAGGCAGAGCATCTTCTTGGTTATCGGGTAGTCCTTCTTGTGTAGATTATTTTTTCAGTAAACCTTCCAAACCATATGAAGGGTGTGGTCCCTTATGTGTATTCAAAAAGAAAGAAGACGCGGTAAAATTTGCACAGGTCTTTAGTCATAGACCACACCGAGAACATGAAGAAGTGGTTTTTCCATGTGCTTACCTACCATCTAAAATTAAAAAAGTTTGGAGAGCTAGTGATCCCTCAAATTATAGAAAATTAAACGATTTACCAGATGGAAAAGCTCTGGCAGATGAAGTAATTTTGTTGAAAGAAAAATATGGAGGATAAGACAATGTTAAACAATTTCAAAATGAATTTAAATGCTTACAGAATTGGATGGTACTCCGACAAATACTTCTTAAGAACACAAGAGATATTGATGAATGATAATTATCAAGGCGTTGTTCATTATCAATATTTTCCAAGAAAAGACTGTGTAGTATGTGGAATCCCTCAAGTGTTACATTTACTAAAAGAATGTACCGGATTCTATACAGACAGAAAAAAAGCTTGGAGATACTTTCAAGAGATGAATGATATTGATATCTATGCTTCTGATGTTGGGCTATCTCTTCCTCTTGAAAGATATGACAACTTTAAAAGTTGTAAAGATGAATTGAATGAGTTATGGGTTCCAATGTTCCATACTTTGGAAGTTTTTGTAATAGAAGAGGGAACAGAAGTAAAAGAAATGGAACCTGTAATTGGAATTATAGGAAATCCAAAATATTTTATTCATCTTGAAACTCCAACTCTTGGAATCCTTGCACAACAATCTGCAGTTGCAACGAGTGTAAAAAGGGCGAAGGATATTTTAACTGATAAACAAAAACTTTTGTTCTTTCCAGCAAGATTTCGTCATCCATCCAGTCAGTCTCCTGATGGATACGCTGCTACAGTGGGTGGGGGACAATTAATGTCAACTGATGCAAATGGAGAGTTCTGGGGGTATGGGGGTATTGGAACTATTCCTCATGCATTAATTGCAGCATATAATGGAAACACCCCAATGGCGGCTCTTAATTTTGACGATAGAATTGATCCATCCGTATCAAGGATTGTTTTGGTAGACTGGGATAATGATTGTATTGGAACAAGTTTGAGAACTGTAGCAACATTTTTACTTACGAAGATGGACTTCGATATTAGAATGTCTACCCAAATTTTATCTGAAGTATCGACAGATCCGGGTGCAGCAGAAAAATTTATTCGGGATAATAAACATCATGTCAAAGAAGTAATTGGTCTTGGACCAGGAAGAATTTTTGGAGTAAGATTTGACACATCTGGATCTCTCTGGGATAAAAGTGTTTTAAAACTTCCAGGAAATAATGGTGTTTGTCCTGAACTTGTTTTTAATGCCAGATGGAAATTTGACACTCTTGGATTACAGGATTTAAAAATTATTATATCTGGTGGATTCGATGAAGAGAAGTTAAAAACATTTAGTCAAATGCAAGTTCCATATGATATGGTGGGAATTGGATCTTCCATCGTAAATAAATTTACAGTTGACTTTACAGCTGACGCAGTGATGTTAAATGGTGAACCAAATGCGAAAGTTGGAAGACAATGTATGGATTGGTCGAAGTTAAAACTAGTTAATTAGTTTATTAAATTAAAGTGTGAGTTATTTTATTAACTCACACTTTTTTTGTAGAGATATGTTCTATATATATTAATTATTAATAAAATTTATAGGGGGTATTTATGAAAATTATAATCCTTGAAAATCTCAGAGACAAGTTTGGGGTGTTCACACTTAAAATTGAAGTGTGGCACGGTCAAAAATGTTATCCTTATCGTGTCCAACTCAATTCAAGTTTGGCGGAGGAGAGGTTTAAAGAGCTTGTCAGACAGAAAAATTACAAAAATGCTATGAAGTATCTGAATGATGAGAAAGAAAAACACGAAACAATACAGTACTAGAATAACCATGGGGAGAATATCTTCTTAATCTTAAATTGATATTCTCCCAAAAATTATTAAAGGAGAAAGAATGAAAGTTTTTAATGCAACAGGTTTAGTGTATGGAAATCTATGGGGAGGAGGGAGAGGATCTTATCCTGTTAGAAAATTAGAGTGGTTTTCTTCTAAAGAGAAACTATTAGAAGAAGCAGAAAAAGGTTTAGATGGATCTCTCGATAGCGGTATGGGATATGAAAGTCTAATCGGAGCAATTTTATTAATTGAAGAAATAGAAACAATTAAAGTAGACGAAAAAGAATATTCAAGAACAGAGTATTCAGAAGAATTTATCGGAAAACTTTCTGAAAAAGAAAAAGAATTTTTAATAGACAGAATATAAAAAAGGAGAAAAAAGTGGAATTATCTTTATGGTTATACTTTACTTTAATGTTTTTCTTAATTATTTTTAATATTAGAATCCATTGGTTGGGTAGAAAATCTCTTAACTGGTCTCTATATTTAGATAAGTTTATTACAACTCAAAAGTTTAAAGGAAAAGCGATTTCTAATGAGAAATATATAAGACTGATTAAAGCTTTTCCAGTTTCTGATGCAGCAGTTTTTGATTTAACAAAGTGGAGACTTCAGGATTTTATCGATGACAAAGAATCATATAACGAAGTTGTTGAGGAGGTTAATAAGTGGATGACAAAACATTAGAAGCAGCAAAAATATTAGATGTAAAAGAAGATGAAATTCAAAAATTTACAATGATAGATCCCTTTAATAATAATAAATTAGAAGGATTTATTTGTAGAAGATCTGACCATAGGTATGGAGCACTGGTTATCTTCAGAATAAATGGAAAAGAAACAATACAAATAGTTTGGGCTACACCAAAACTTCATTATCCATTTGATAAAAGTGGAGTTTATAATTGGCCAGATATGAAAGATATTTGTTTTTGGGAAAAATTAGATGGAACAAACATTCTATCATATAGATATTATATAGATGAGAAAGAATTTGTTACTTTTAAAACCAGATTAACACCAATTGTTCAAGATGGAAAGTTTGCTCCATTTTATTCATTGTGGAAAGAAATGTTAAATGAAAAAGAATGGATCATGAAATTAATTAACCAGAATTCAGCTTTTAATTTATCATTTGAACTATTTGGATCAAGGAATCCAATAACGATTAAATATTCTTCTCCGTTAGATGTATGTCTTCTATTTGGAGTTGATTCAATAACAAGATTCATTGTTCCCCCATCCAAGTTAAATTTAACTCCAGAAACAAGACTTCCTCAAAGATACTATTTATCACCTATAACAAATCCAACTGATGTGTATAATAATTTTAGACAGGAAATGTCAAATACAAATAACCAATCAGAATATTTATTAATTGAAGGAATGGTAATGTATGCGTCTGTTGTTGGAGATCCATCTTGGAGGATGTTCAAATGCAAACCCGAGGAAGTCGAAAAAATTCATTGGACTGCTGGTGGATCAATTCCAAGAGTATCATTATTTAATACAGGAATAAATACTTTTGAATCTTATGACGATCCAACCATAGATAACTTTATTGAATTATTGAGAGAAGAATATCCCCCAGAGTTAATTATAAAAAATACTTTGAAGATTAATAAGATTTGGGAACAAGTTCTTCAAAGAATGAACCTTGTTAAGATGGTGAATGATGTTTGGGAACTTGCAAAAAAAGAAGGGTTTGATGTTACAAAAGATAAGAATGGAACCATGAGATTTATGTCCAAATATTTTGACAGAAATATAATGTCAAAAGTTGGAGGTCTTATTCTAAAACAAGCGGGACTGTTAAAAGATAAGGAGAAGAAACACGAAAAATGAAAAAAGATCAAAAGAAACCAGAAGTATTTTGTATCAAACCAAAGAGTTTATCATTACAGCATTTGGGTTCAATTAAATGCTGTAATGAATGTCCATATACGTTTCCATATAAGTTATTCTTAGATGATTGGAATTGGGGATGTAATATAATAAAAAAATACTTAGGTGATGGTGAAGATATAAAAAAAGGAATTCCTAAGTTTTGTCCTTTAAAAAATGAGGATGAAGTTAATCAATTTGATCGGTAAGGAGATAGTTATGGAAAAAATGGAAGATAGATTAAAGTTGCTACAACAATTTGCAGAAGCAGCTGCCTCAATAATTAAAGAAATTGATAAAATGGGAACAGACGGAATAAAAAACATAATCCAATAATGACTATGGTAGCTTCACATATGCTTCTATTGTTATCTGCATTGGCATGGCAAGGAAAAGAAGGATCAAAGATGAGAGATGATATTTATAAATTCTTTGAATACTTATCAAGAGAAATGTCTAGATCTAAAGGTGAAACTGTTCCCATTAAAATAGAAAATGAAGCAGATAGTAATGAAAGATTTAAAGAGCTTGATCTTCTTTTTAAACCAACTACTTCTACAAATAAAATTGTGGAAGACAATGAAATTATAAAGGTTGTTGGAGTCAACAAAAAGTTTCAGGAAAATATGTCAGAGGTTAATGATTTAATTAAGTCTATAGAAAGTGGATTTATAAGATAAAAGAGACTTAGGAAAAGAATAGAACTCCTAAGTTTTATAAACCCTTTAACCCGAAGAAAGGAGAGAATGTTAAAATGACAAACAACGAGATAGTAAACTTATTTATAAAGTTGAATAAAGGAGATAATTCCTATAGAAAAAATAAACATTTAAAATCCTTCTTAAGTCTTCTGAAGGAAAAGAAGATAATAAAGGAAACAGAAAGCGGAGATTATGTGATTTACAAAATATATAGTTTAATTTTTAACATGATCTTAAAAAATGGAATATGCGATAAAGAGGAAATTAAAGATTCTTTGATATCAAGTCAATTCTCAGAAACTGCAATTGACAACATTGAAAAACTGGTTGAAGTCGGAATCCTTAGAAAAGATGATGAAGATTACATGATTAACAAGGGTGAAATTAAACTCTCAAAAAATGTTATAGACGAGATAAAAAATGGAGCTGTTGTAAAAGTAAAAATTTCAAAAGAAGACAAAATTCATCAAGAAAATGAAAAAATACTCAACGTTTTAAAAACATCTAGATTACTGAGTGTTTTTCAGATTTCTCACAGAACAAAATTAAGTGAACAGATTGTAAGAAACCGCCTGAATCATTTGAGATCAGAAAATCATGTTTCATCGATATATGGAGGAGGAAAAGGATCAAGAAAACTCTACTCATTCACTACGCCAGAAACAGTAAAGAAAGAGAGGGAAGAACTTCAAAAAGAATATGAGATATCAAAAATTGTAGGAAAAAAAATAGAAGAAATAATCTTCAATTGTTTTATGATGAACAAACCAGATGATGAGATTCTAAAAATAACTGGTTCTTATCCATTGGAAATACAATATGCAAGAAAAAATTTAAGATCCTCTGAAAGAATATATGAAGAATATGTTGATGGGAAGTGGGTAACTAGGTATCTCATAAGAAGAGAAGCAGAAAAAAGAAACAAGGTGATGAAAGAAAAAGTTCTTTCATCATGGTCCCCAACAACAAAGGAAATGGCTGAAAAAATTGGAATCACTGTTGAAAGTATTATAAATTATTTAAACATGTTAACCAAAGATGGAGTTCTAACTAAAAGCCTCAATCCTCAAAAAAGACTCACTTGGTCAAAAAAAGTTGCAGATCAACCTAATTAAATAACAAGACCATTACAAAATAATTATGAATGGAGAAACCAGAGAGCTACCAACCAACTGGTTTCTCCAATTTCCTAAGGTAGTTGGAGAAACCACCAATTTTTTGATGGATTTGTTTGGAGGGATTAAAGAACAAATAATCAGGAGGATTAATGTAATGTCAATAGAAGATAAACATAATATTTCAAATAATTCTTTTATTATTTGTGAGTTATGTAATAAACAAATAGAAAAAATAGATGGAAGACATTTAAAAAACCATACTATATCATTTGATGAATATAGAATAAAATTTCCAAATTCTTTTACTATTACAAAAGAAAAATTAGACAAAGAATTAGAATCAATTGAAATAAGAAAATTAGCAAAAGAGAAAACAGATAAAGATACAAAACTTGTAAAATGTTATTTTTGTAAAAAAGATATAGAAGTAAATAAAAATCAATCCAATAATGAATCAATTTGTAAAGAATGTAAAGGTAGTGGTTTAATCAGTCCTTTTCAACAAAGAGCTATTGACTCGATGAGGAAATCTTTATTAAAAGAAGAGGGAGTGGACAATGCAAGTTTAATCCCATCTGTCGTTAAGAAAAGAAATGAAACTGTTGAGTTAAAGAGACAAGATCCAAATTACTTTAAAGAGATAGTTGAAAAAAGAGTAAATACAATGGAAGAAAATTTTGGAGAAGATTGGAAAGAAAAACAATATGAACTATCTAAAGAAGGAATGTTTAAAAAACTAGGAGTTGAATATGCATTACAAAATGAAGAATCTGTAGTTAAATTTAAAGAAACTGTTGCAAATAAAACTCCAGAAGAGAAGAAGAAAATAGTTGAAAAAGGGAGAGATACTAAAGAAAGAAATAAACTGAGGAAGGATTAATATGTCAAAACATCTAATAAAAGATATAGAGTTTGTAGAATGTCCCTATTGTAGTAAAAGTAAAGAAAATCAATTTAAATTGTTACATTGGAAACATTTAAAAGGACATGGAAAAACAACTGATATATTAAGACAAGAATTTCCAGATGTTCCAACAATGACTTTAAAAGAGTATAATCGTAGATTAGAAATTTCAAAGATGGGATCAGAAGCTACAAAAGAATCTGTAAAGTCAGGAAAAAGAAAAATAGTGAGATGTTATTATCATGGCGAATCCCAATGTAGTAATCAGGAATTTGATGTTCCGATTTATGATCCAAATTTTATACTATGTGAAAACTGTAAAAGATTTGGAAAAGAAAATCCTGATGGGAGAACAAAAGAAGAAGCAAATTCAAAAAGAGCATCAACATTTATGAAAAAATATGGTGTTGAAAATGCTAATCAAATACCAGAAGTATCAAAGAAAATAAATGAAACAAATTTAGAAAGATATGGAGGAACTGGATTTGAGAGTCCAGAACTTTACGAAAAAATTAAACAACGAATTCAAGAAAAATTTAACTCTACAAATTATATGAAAAGTCAAGAAGGAAGATTAAGATTTGTTGGCGAAAATAATTCAATGAATAATCCAGAAACCAGAAAAAAAGTTTCTGAATCTTTGTTGGGACACCCATCTTCTTTAAAAGGAAAAACATATATTGAAATTCATGGAGAAGAAAAAGCTAAACAATTAATTGAACAAAAGAAAATTTCTGGAGCAGAATCATGTTCAAAAATGAATAATATTTCAAAACCTCAGAGAGATCTATATAATATGATACAGAAAATTATTCCAGAGGCGAAATTAAATCATCCAAAATATGGATATTGTTTAGATATAGCAATTCCAGAACTGAAGATATATTTTGAATATGATGGAAGTTACTGGCATAATAAAGAACACGACTTAGAAAGGGATTATATTCTTGAACAGTTTGGATGGAAAGGAGTTCGTTTTATAGATTACCTTCCATCAGAAGAAGAATTATTGGAGAAGATAAACTACCTTTTGAGTTAAAAAATGACTAGATTTATGTTGTCCTACCACAACATAAATCTAGTCTATCCTGAGGTAGTGATTCTCTCGGTTTTTGTAAATTTTCCGACGTAAAATAGGTCTCTTAGACTTTTTCAAATCTAAGAGACCTATAAGTTTTCTCAATCTAAATTATGCACCAATTGATAAAGTTGCAATACCATTCGATCTTACCAATGCTGTCGCATAACGAGACAGAATCGTCAAAGAAGGAATGTATCCCAATGGGTAAGGGTGTAATACAGCTGGTACGTATGGGCAGTAGAAATATATGCTCTTAATTTCTTCTGCCGGCTTGTAAATCATTATCATTGTTCCTGCACTAACCACCGCAGATGTCAACACCTTCCATTTTCCACCCTGAACTGTAGCACTTCGATAACCCAACTCACCATCAGTCGTAGAAGATCCAGTGTAATTAAATCCATTGATATCCTCAAGAATAGCAACATCAACTGGATTGGCAAGAATCGTATTCGCAGCGTCAATATTAGTATCGGTATAAACCTGGGCAGACAACTTATTCATAATTGGAAGAATGTTTTCATGCCAATACTTAGTTCCCCAGAGATATCCGCCATCTGGAGTTCTATTGAATGAACCGGTATGAGAAACAGGATTCAATCTGGTATTAGCTGTGATCAAAGCATTTATGATTTCTCTATCGATATCTAGAGCAATCTGCTGACCAAGTAGATTAACAATTTCCGCCTGCATAGAAACATCGAACAGAGNTCTCATGTCCTGTTCCATATTGATTGTCCATTTTGCTGAGATCTGACGATCTTTTGCATACAAACGAACTTTATCAACTGTCATTTCAATTACTGGGTTAACCTGATTTTCCTCTAGTGAACAAGAAACTGAATACTTGATCTGAGTAGTTTTTCCGGTGGCGCTAGCAACAGTAAGTTTTCCACCTAGATAATCAACTTTACCAGAAATAACGTCAGTGTTTCCATCAATGTAATTGATTGATTGACTAAAATGTCCTTCAACAGCTGGAACCACGTTCAAAGAAATCGTATGAGTTCCATCATATGCAGCGCTGATGTTAAAATCTCTTTCTAGATGAGCCTGAGCACTGGTCATTCCAGTACTAATTGCATTTAGAACATCAAAGCTGGTCTGAGGAACATTACAAGTAGCTGCAACTGGTATACCAGTACCGGGACCGCCAGAAATATCAGTACCCACAACTGGTGCCTGGTATGCAGTCTGACCTGCCTGCTGAGCAAACGTAGCAGTGATAAACGCTTTAACACATTCAGGTTTATCCATCGGAGAAACTGTAACTGCTTCTTTTGCAACTAGTTTCGGATAGAAAACTCGAAGAATAGGAAGAGTGAGCGTCTCATAGGGATTGATTGCAAACATTGAATTTTCTAATAGATTAACCCTTGTATTCTCAGCTAACTGAATGAAATTCATTTTGTCAGATTTAGAAAGACCTTCGGACAAACTAGTAATATATGTTTTAAATGCATTGTCATCTACTAGAAGCTGTTTCATATTGCCTGGTTTTGAGGGATCAATACCGGCAAGCTTTTTAGTGGTGCGATAAGCTTCAACTAAAAGTTCCTTCATTTTTATAACCTCCTTAAATTAACATTTTCTTTACTATACGCAAAGAAACTAAACTATTTAAGATATGTTCTATATCGAAATGAAGATTAGATCTAAAATAATTTTAGGAGGTTATTCAGATTGTTTCTTGGTAGGATTTTGGGATTTGGAAACAGACTAGGAATATTTGTGGAGAGTTTAAGAGAAAAATAGAAACAAAAAATAACTCGGGGAGAGTTATTTTTTAAACATTAATATGAACTTCTAAATAACTAAAGTCTTTAATTTCAAACTGATTTAAAAAGGTCTAATAATGAACACCATATATTCATCGATTTTTTATTCTAAATAGGATAATGGATTATATACGTTAATGGGAACATTATCTAATTTAGATCTTATTTCTAATGATTTAAAACATTCTTCTTTTACTTCGAATGGAAAATCTTTTAGAATGTTCTTTACGTACTCTAACCCAATTGTACAATAATCACCAATACATCCAGATTTTGGATGTATAAATCCATGAGGATACCCCATACTAAGATCTACAATATTATTTGTATAATTTTTAAACAGAAATTGAACCACTGACAAACTTAGTTGAACAAAATGTGGAATTTCTATTAAATTTATTTTTTCTCTCTTCAAGATATTTCTTTTTAAAATATCTCTATAAGCATCTTTACACACTGTAAAATGTCTATACCCATTAAATTCTATTACTAAATTTTTACTAGGAACTCTGAAATCAGGAAACATGTTAAAGTCTGGAAAGGATAGTTTTTTATTTTTTAAAATCTCTTTACCTTCGAATAATATTTTTAATTTATCATATAATGTATTTTCACAACACCACAACTCAAATCCTTTTTTTATAGATAATAAATAAGTATCCTGATCTGGTCCCATATTATCAATATTCACATTCATTGTTTATTCCTCCATATTAAATTCACTCAATAATTGATATATATAGAACTAGATAGCACAACTCAACCGAATTACTGGTACGTTAAAGGGATTAGAAGATTGCACAGATTTAACTTAAGAAAACAAAAAAATGAACCAAGAGACATCCCAGAATGGATTTTAAGATTAAATGAAGGATACTATAGATTATGGGATTGTGGTAATTTTAAGTTTAAGATATTATTGAATCCACAAGAGGGTTACATTATGTGAAACTAGAAAATGAGGTTTATCTTTAGTTGGTTTTTCAAGTGCGCATTTTGATTTTGTTAATCTTATTATATTCTTTCCCTCAGAAGATGAGTCATATAAAACTATGGTCTTATCAGTTACACTAGTTGCACAAGTCCAATGTCCACTTTCTTTTTTATCAATCATCCAATTATAATCCATAATCAGAATTGATTTTTCATACTTGATTAAAGATTCATTAATTTTAATCCAAAACTGATCTATAGTTTTTGGTCGGTTCGATTTTTGAAGTGGTTTACTCCAGAAAAGATTAATCTCTTTTTTCTTTAAGAAATTTCTAGTAATTGTTAAAAGATAAGATAATTCTCTTGAAGTAATTCCTTTATATACAAACTCAACAGGATTAGGTTGTCGTTCAGAATTTCTATAAAAATTACTAATTAGTTTACTAAATAATATATTTTCATCTTCTTGGGAAAACTTGGATCCTAAAAGATATCTGACGGAATTTAATACAGAATATATTCCACATAGACCATCCATCTCACCTTGTCTCAATGGTTTTTTCATAGTCTTTTTTAGTCCTAATTTATTTTTGCAAATCTTTTCCCAATAATCTTAATAGTTTCACTTAAGTAAGAATCTAACTTAACGTTTGAAGCTGAATCCATAACCTTCAAAAGAACTACTATTTCATTTTTTATACTATTATCTTTTAATACTAAATCTAAATTTAATAGTTCATTAACTCTAGATAAAATATTAGACATCTTCTTTTTTCTCTTATAGTTGTTCATTAATTCTATAAGTTCTTTTTTAACTTTTGATACTTTTATTTTTTTGTCTTCTACTTCTTTCTTTATATTCTTTATATTTTTAACTCTACTTAAAAACTCCTCATTAAATAAGAGTTGAACATTTTCTATAATTTTGTTGGATAAGTGTAATTTAGAGTTATCAATATTTTTAGAATGAATATCCGGAATTCTTGTCTCTTCTATTTTCATAATTCACTCCCCAACTTTTCTAACAATCTAATTCGTTCACTAAGATTTTTTGAATCAACTTTAGAAGTCTCTTCTATAATAGTCTTTTTGAAGTTGTGTGCTTTTTCTAAAATGTTGTTTAGTTTATTATTCTTCTTAGTTAATTCTTGTTCTATCTTAATAGCTTTTTCTATCCTCTTACTCGGTGTAAAATTTTTATCTTCCATACAAATTAATTTAACTCTTCTAATTAGATCATTTATAAAATCCTCTTTTTTTAGAAGATTTATTTTTTTGGTTTCTTCTACTTTCAAGATTTTCATTCTATTCGCAACTCCTTATATATTGAATAATCATTTGGAACCCACTTCTTTAATACTTCCCAGTCATTATCAATTTCTGCTCTCCATTGTTCATACTTATATAATCTATGACCTTCACCAATTCCATCTCTCCCTGGTAAACCCTTCATTGCAAGATATAAGTTTTCATCTAAATCATCAAATACAAAAGCTCTATTATTTAGTTCAATTTCATTTCCACTAAATTTATTATCTCTTGGAGTTATTTCATGTTCTTGAATATCTTGAATTTTAGCCCACATTCTTAAATCAATAAATGGACTTCCTTCTATAACAGTTCTTAATTCTGGAATAAATGAAGATTTAAATGCAGTCTGAGCAAAACTTCCATGATTCATATTGTTATGTTTAAAATATAATCTAGTTGGTAAATGATAATATTTACTTCTTCCAATTCCAACCATTTCATATTTGTCTAGAAGTTTTGACATTCTTTCAATATATGTTGGAGCATAATATTCATCATCTTCAAATATTATAACTTTGTCATTCTTAATTAAATTTAAAGCTTCTTTTAAGTTTGGAATTAAAGTATGAAACGGTTCATTTGTAGCTCTTCTTCTCTTAATATATTCACAATCAATAACAAGATTTGTAGGTTCTGGATCTTTCCCATCGTCTATTACAATCCATTGATCTGGTTTGACAGTTTGTTTAGATACCCATAGTTGACATAATAGAAATGGTAGTGGTCGATCTCCAGTAAGTGTAATAACAGTAATCATAAAATCTTTCTTAAAACTAAATCAAATGAATAAATTTCTGATAGTTCTTGTTCATGAAGAATTATATAATGTCCATAAAAATTGGTATATAATATTTCTTTTAGAAAAAGTAAATTAAAGTCTGGTTCTTTATGATTTATATTATATACTTGACCAGTATTTTCACAATGTCGTTTAAATAGTGCATCGTTTGGGAGATAAAGAACTAAATTCCCTTTAATTCTTAATACTCTAAACCATTCTTTTAAGATCTTTATTATTTGTTCTTTTGTAAAGTCTTCAAGAAGATGGGATGAATAAACAAAATCTAAAACATTATCTTTAAACCAATAAAGATTGGTTGCATCACTAAGAAGATGTAAAGGGTGACTTCCAATAAAATTAGAAGGATCTCCTGAATCTATAGTTATTGCCCATGGAACAATTGGATCACCACCATATCCAAGATCAACACCTTCGCCAATACAAAATTGTTTTAACCTATGTCTAGCTTTTGATGTCTCACTAATATGCATAATTTCTTCAGTCATAAATTTATTCCCTTCACTTCCACTCATCCGGAATTTGTCGAATTGGAAATACATTTTTACAATTATCTTTCCATTCACTCCAACTAGTTTCATGAATTGGAATTCCTCGATCAGCGCTTTTTTGAATCATTCCAAGTTCTCCCCATCTTTTCCCTTTTTCTATTAACGACTTATTACTTTTAAGAAGTTGATAATGTTTATTTAAAACATTTGGATATTTATTCCATGTATCTATAATATCTGGAGCTCTAGTATCATGTAAGTTTCTACCTTTGGGATCTATTAAATGTTCATGAACATCACCAACCCATCTTACACCTTCTCGTCTCCATACTTTAATATGAGGATCAAAATTACCAGAATGTATATAATGATTTTCATCTCCAGCTAATGTTATAGCAGGAATACGAAATGCACAAATATTAGGATTTCTACATTCAATATTTAGAATATCATTGAACCCTTTACTAAATGTTTCATCTGCATCTATACTAAATATCCATTCTCCAGAAGCTAAATCTAAAGAAATATTTCTTTGTTCTCCAAATGATTTAAATGGATTAATTCCCATTTTAAATGAAAAGTTTATAGTTTTACAATAGTCACTAAACTTCTCTAAGATCTCTAATGTTCCATCATTACTTCCACTATCTATTAAACATATTTCCGTAATATGTGGAATTGATAGAATATATCTTAAAATAAATTCTATCATCTCAGCTTCATTATATGTAATTATACAAGCACTAATAGTTAATAAACTCATGTTAAAACCTCACCATTCTATGTAGCATAAATCCTTCTGCATAATGTCCATCACCAGGAATCAATGAACCAAAGAATCGACTTTGTGCTATCATGATTTCCATAAATTTTGGTCTTCTTGTCATCTGTGATTTAAAAACTGATACTAGTTTGATTTTTTCATCAATATTTATAACACTAAAATAGTTTGGAAAATATGAGTGGGATGTAGTAACCAAATATCTTAATACTGTCATTTGAACTCTTCTAGCAACTGCAAATCCTACTTGAGAAGCAATTGAATGATCTTGATGATAGTCTATTTCATATGGAAAATATAAAACAGTTGGACAAGTTTGATCTAAAACTTTTACTTTTTCCTCAATAGTTGAATGTTGAGTAAATAAGAACATATGATTAACATCAACACCTAGTATTTTTGCTGCTTCATTTTGTTCACTCATTCTAATATTTACTGGTGCAGTAATTGATTCATCTGATTTCATCACAGCTAAGAAAATTTCATCCCCTACGTCACGATGTTTTAGTAATGTGCCAGCTGCACCAATTTCTAGATCATCAATGTGTGCTCCTAGGGCTAAGACTTTTTCCAAACTTCATCCTCCCACTTTCCATAGTATCCATTATAATCAGTATACTTAAATCTTATTCCATTTCTTCTTAATTGATTTTTTACTTTTTCTGTATTTGATGTTACTTTTCCGGAGATGGTTCTGGATTCTATATCAAAGATAGTTTCATCAATTATAATTAGTAGAGTATCATTAGAAGTTAACTTCTTTTCTATTCCACATACAGTTCCAGAAACACAATCAAACACTTTTTGCCACCCAACTTTTTTAGGATATTCATTTTCTTTTAAAATTTTAGCAGGAACCCCTCCAGCTAAACATCCAGATGGAAGGTCTTTATTAATCAATGATCTTGCAGATACTACAACATTGTCTCCAATTACTACATTTGGGTTCACCCACGAGTTTGGTAACCAAACACGATTTCCTATCTTTACTCCTCCCCACTGAACCGGGAATCCAAAATCAATTGGTAGATATGCACCATGAGTAAAGATTTTTGTTTCAATTCCAACTCCTACTTCTTCCCCAATCTCTACACCTCTAGCTATATTTATTTGGGAGTTCCAACCCATATGTAAAAAATCTCCAGAAACTAAAAAAGCGCTACTATCAAAACAACTCCCTCCACCTAT
>Ga0031655_10000493_pt1 | contig 25088 bp, 29 predicted proteins | sample FrelakmetHBP12HB_FD_55187 | JGI IMG/M metagenome (GOLD analysis project Ga0031655, IMG submission 55187) | Freshwater lake sediment microbial communities from the University of Notre Dame, USA, for methane emissions studies -HBP12 HB | ecosystem: Environmental > Aquatic > Freshwater > Lake >... | reverse complement strand
AATCGCCGTGTTGCCGCACGTCTTACATCTCTGTCTTGGCTCGAGGGTTCCAAGTCTTCCGTCCATCAGTCCAGCCGTGATTGGCGCACCGTCTTCGTCGTAAGTGTCAGGTGTTTGAATCTCCACGACTGAAAGCTTGCGCACGTCTTGAGGCGAAAACATGCCGAAGTTGATCTCGTCTACGACCTTTTGGATTATTTCTTCAACAGCCATTTTACGCTTTCTCCTTGAGCTTCAGTTTGGGCGATATGCAAAGGCTCATCAACTCTTGCAGCAGAAGCTTGAACGCGTACGAGACCACCACTGGAGAAATTTTCGATTTATCTTCGCAGAGTTTGCACACGTACTTTCTCTGTTTCATGTCGTAATAGGCTATGTGCCCGCAGCTTTCGCATATGTAAAGAGTGTACTTGTCCGATTCCTCCAGCAGTCTGTCCCTCAGAAGCATAGCGGCTCCGTGACCGATAAGACAGTCGCGTTCCATTTCACCGAACCTTAGACCTCCGCCTCTAGCTCTTCCCTCCGTGGGCTGCCTTGTCAGCATCTGAACCTGCCCTCTGGCCCTTGCATGAATCTTGTCGGCAACCATGTGATGCAGCTTCTGGTAATGTATTACTCCGACGTAAATGTCCGCAACGAACTTTTCGCCTGTTACGCCGCTGTAGAAGACTTCGGCGCCAGTGTTGCTGTAGCCCAGCTTGACGAGTTCTTTTCTGAGTGCGTCGGGCGTTTCATTCGAGAAGGGAGTTCCGTCGACGGGGCTGCCTCTCATGGATGCCACCTTTCCAGCGAGCGATTCAATGAACTGGCCAACGGTCATCCTTGAGGGGATAGCGTGCGGGTTGACTATTATGTCCGGAACTATGCCATCCTCCGTGAATGGCATGTCTTCCTGAGGAACTATCAAGCCGATGACACCTTTCTGTCCGTGTCGAGAAGCAAACTTGTCGCCCAGCTCTGGAACACGTTGGTCACGGACTCTCACCTTGACCAGCTTGCTCCCTTCTCCTGATGCCGTTATGAATATAGCGTCAACGATACCCGTTTCTGAAGGACGCATGTCCACCGAAGTGTCGCGCATAGAAGGACCTTTAACCTCGAATTCCTTGTATTCTTCAAGAAACCTAGGCGGGCTAATTCTGCCGATGAGGACGTCGCCGCCTGCCACTGCTGACTCGAGACCTATTATTCCGTCCGGTTCGAGGAGTCGGTAGTACTGTTCACCCCTGTATCCACGTGTTCCAGCTTCTGGCAACGTGAACTTGTCCTTCAACCCGCCCAGGTACTGGCGGCACTCGGCCTCATAAATGCGGAAGAAGGTTGAGCGTCCCAAACCTCTCTCTATCGAGGCTTTGTTGAACACCAATGCGTCTTCCATGTTGTACCCTTCATACGACAGAACAGCCACAACACAGTTCTGGCCGGACGGCCGGAGCTTGTAGCCCATCGTCTCCATCAGAGCCGTCTCGGCTAGGGGCAGTTGCGGATAATGTAGAATGTGTGAACGCGAGTCCACGCGTTGCTGAAAGTTTGTCGCGTAGACTCCTAGGGCTTGCTTTGCCATTGCGGCTTGGTAGGAATTGCGTGGTGATTGGTTGTGTTCTGCGTAGGGGATGGTTGAGGCACAAATGCCGAGAATCGTGTACATTGCAATTTCCATGTGTGTGTGTGCAGGGGTTAGCTCTTCAGGGCCTAAGGCGATGTAGGCGTTTTCCTCTTCCTCAGCGTCTATGTACTCTATTATGCCGTTTTTGATTAGATCTTCCCATGCCCATTCGCCGGAAGCTATCTTTTCGACGTGCTCGGGTCGGAGTTTGGGAACGCCGTTTTCAACTATTATGAGAGGCCGTCTGACCCTTCCTTCGTCACAGTTTACATACAGTTCCTCTCTTTCGCCCTGGGCTTTTGTGAAATAAGCCACGTTGACTTCGGTCGATATTTCTCCCCTTCTCCTCCGTTCAACGAGTTCCCGAGCTAATTCGGCGGGTGAGCTGAAATATCCAATTATGTCTCCGTCAACGAAGACTTTTGAACCGGAGAGTCTTAAGGTTTCATCTGCCTCTGGTACCGCCTGAGTGCCAGAACTGAACAGCAGTTGCTTTATCTTATCGGGGTTTATGCCCACCGAGATAGTCGCGCACAATGCTAGATTCTTGACTAGGCCACAGTTTGAGCCTTCAGGCGTCTCGTTGGGGCACAAGCGACCCCAGTGGGTTGCGTGCAGGTCTCTTGCCTCGAAGTTCGGTTGACTTCTGCTCAACGGTGACTGCAGCCTGCGCAGGTGGCTCAGAGTGGAAATGTGGTTCGTCCTATCCAAGAGTTGAGTTATGCCAACTCTTCCTCTTCCCCAGTTTCCCGTTGCAAGCGAGTGTTGAAATCTTTCAGAAATTATTCCTGGGCGCACAGCCGCTGAAACAGTTATTATCGGCCCCTTCACGCCGATGCGTTCGAGCTGATATTTGATGTCGCGCGTGAGGTTTCTGAAGGCCACCCTGAAAAGGTCTGCGAGCAAAGGCCCTGCAAGCCTCAGTCGCTTGTTCTTGAAGTGGTCCTTGTCATCAGTTTTTCGCCTTTCAAGCTGCAGTTCAATTGCTCTGCACGCCATCTCGCTCAAGAACAAGGCCTTGTCTCTTCTGCTCTGGTCTGTCCTGCCTATATGCGGCAGAAAGTTTTTGTCTATTGCGGTTGCAGCTTTCTGGACACGGTATTCTTCCACTTGCCCGTGTGCCACACGATTCCCTATGAACAGGATCGCGTCTTTTGCGGTGTCCACTCCTAAGGCTTTTTCGTAGGAAGGCTCCAAAGGGGTCTGTACATCCTTGTCCAGAGAAATTGATTCTGCGATCTCTTTGTCTGATTCCAGTCCCAGGGCACGCATCAACACGACGAACGGGATTTCCGAGGGTACTCCTGGAATTGAAACGTATATCGCCCCGTCGGACTTTATCTTCAATTCAATCCTTGCCCTGAAACCCACCGTTGTTGAGAATATCTTTGATTGATATACCGGCGTTGTACCTTTTTCGTCAATGTCCACGATTATGCGGTTCGGCGCCAGATCTTCCATGGCTACTATCACGCGTTCGGAACCGTTAACCACGAAGTAGCCGCCTGGGTCATCGGGATCTTCTCCGCATGCTATCAGTTCTTCTCTTGAAAGTTGAGACAAGAAGCACAGTTTCGACTTGAGCATTACAGGAATGTTTCCGATATAGACGAGTTCAGTGTCTTGTTCCCTGCCGTCTATGACAGGGGTCATTTCGAGGGCTACGGGCGCGGCGTAGGTCAGATTTCGCAGTCTTGCCTCCATTGGGTAGATTTCATGTTTTGTGCCGTCTACTTCTGTCGCGTACGGTCCAGTTATTCTGGTCTGAGGGTCTATGATCCAAATCTGGCCCAGCTTGACCTTGTAGGGGCTCTCGGGAACTTCTATCGGGATTTCGCCTATTTCGTCGATGACTTCTTGAAGGCCACGGTCGATAAACTCATTATAAGAGTCCAGATGTTGGCGAACCAGGCCTTTGTCCTTGAAGAAGGCGTTCAAGAGTAAGTGTGTGTCTTCTTTCGATACTTCAACCATTTTTAACCATCTCCCGCAACTTCACGTCGGGTATGAATGAACGAGATCGTTTCGATGCGGGTTTCCTCAAATTCTTGATTTCCTCCAACTGTTGGGTCATTCCGACTTGAAAAATGGTCACCAATATTTAAGGAGCTAGAAACGTAACTTATATGCTGTCTAATAAACTTTTTGTACTTTGTGACGCGTTTCAGTTTGTTCTGTCGGACTGGAAAATCATGGAGACCAATACGAAAAGCATTAGTCGCCCGCAACACAAGTCATTATGGGAGTTCAAGTTGGAACAGAGATTCAAGGCGACAATCGTGTTGTTAATTCTGAACGGGAAAGTTGAAAAGGCATTGGAAATTCTCGCCAAAAAACACGGTGTCAGAGTTCCAATCATAGAAGTCGGTCTGCCTAAGAGGAATAAGAGGAAGGCACTGGGATGCTACAACGGCAAGAAGAGGACGATTTCAGTTCTGAACAGTGACACGTTGAAAGATCCATTCGTAATTCTGCACGAGTTTTACCATCACCTCAGGACGACCGGCGATGCAAAACACCGGGGAACTGAGAAGTACGCAAATACCTTTGCAAAGGAGTACATAGAGGCGTACAGGTCCATGGCAATTCAAGAAACGGGAAATGATTAATAAGAAAGAGTAGAAAGTCTCTACTGTGCGCAGCGGTAACCAAGCCAGGTCAAAGGTGAAGGACTCAAGATCGGTTTTCTTGGCCTGAAATAGCCCCTATGAGCCATCCTTTCCCGTAGGGGTTCGCCGGTTCAAATCCGGCCCGCTGCACCTTTTAAGCCAGAATCAAGGTTATTTTGACCAAATAGCCCCTCTAGTCCACCTATTTTTGTTCTTGGGAAAAGTCAACCCTCACTTTTGAGGAGGCTCTAACATTTTTAGCAAAGCACTCGTTGACGCTTATCCTTCAGCAGTCTTTTTGTCAACGCAATTGAAGCGAGCGTCATACTAGGCAGAAGGACGAAGTAAAGGGTCAGTGGATATTCTGGAATCGTCCATTCAACTCCAGTCCATCGCATTATTATTCCGTGCCCACCAACTATCCAACCTTCGTTGGCATCAACCATGAACACTGAATTAAGAGCAACTGGACTGGTTGCAGGATTGTTAGGCCAGGTCCATTTGGTGCCATTCCAATGAGCGACTGGACCTGAAGAATTAACGACCCAAATAGTACCTGTTATGCCCACAATCCAGCCGTCGCTGGGATTCAAAAAGAATACTGACGAATAATCACATGTACATGCAACCCCAGCTTTGCCTGTCCATTGAGTACCATCCCACTGAAAGGCAGTTCCCAAATCGCCTACCGCCCACCCATAATCAGTACTAAGCATACAAACGGATCTAAACGCCGCGGGAGTTGACGAGTTGGGAAATTCACTCCACACTCTCCATTCGATGCCATTCCAATGAATCATTGTTCCCCCGGCACCAACTGCCCATCCATCCGTGGAATTCACCATTGCCACGGAAAGAAGATCATCGCCAACCGTTGGAGTCGCAGTTACGTTGATCCAGTTTGAACCAGTCCAATGGATAATCGTCTCGTTCCATTGCTGTCTACCTTGGACGATGTTCGCAAAAGAATTTCCAACGGCCCATCCATCATCCGCATTTATCATGAAGACAGAATTCAAGTCAGCGTTCGTTGGACCCGGCATTGGGTTCCAGCTTGTTCCGTTCCATTCAAGTATCAGGCCACTTTGTCCCACAGCCCATCCTTCGCTATCATTGAAGAAAAACACTGAATTCAGATCTAGCAATGTTGAACTAGCCACGTTTGACCACTGCACTCCATTCCAATGAATAACCGTCCCACCTGCGCCTACTGCCCATCCGTCACTCGCATTAATCATAAACACAGAATATAAATCGTTAAGCGTCGGACTGCTCCAATCCAAGATCGCAGGTTGGTCTGACCTCGATAGGGGCAAAATTGCGCTAAGCAAGGCAAACGCGACCATCACAATAAGAACAGCCTTCAAGGGTGAACACGACAAACACATCACCATGGGACTTGCTACATGATGAACGAAGAGTATTTATCTCTTATTAATCTGATTCCTAGCTTCGAATTGTTTGAATAGATTCCCCCTCCCAAATCTTCATGAAAAGCCACATACTCGCGATATCCTCTTGAATAGTAAGCCCCAGTGTTTTCGTCTTCCAGAGATGTTGAAATTGAAGAGAAGGTCTAATTTCATTTACACAGAAATTCTTTCCAATCAATTATTATTGGTCGACCAAAATCTACCAAGCAGTTCGGATGACTTCAAAACCGCTATCGTGGAATGCTTTCGATTTACAAGTCGAGTCTTTTAGTTTGCATATTCTACCTTCTTTCGGAGCCGGAAGATTTCCATTTATCTAATTATCGATGCTATTAATCGTCGGACAGTCAAGTCAGATTGAACTTCTTGATTTTCGCAATTACCAGTAGTCCTCTGTCTGAAAGAAGAAGCGATCATGGTCTCGTACCTCACCCAAGAAATGTCTCCACGACCCTCCGAAAATCTATTTCCTTCCCAAGAAAGTGATTCAAGAAGAGTGTGGGAAGAGATAACTGAAAGCAAGAAAACTGGCAATATCTCATCACTTTCACTCACCTCTCTGTTTCACAAACACTTCCCGTTTCTTATATGCGCAAACAAGCAAACTGCAGTTGCTGATGAAGCAGATAAACTGACTGCATCATCAGCTAGCCGGGGGTATTCCCTCGGAGGTGCGTCACCACCGAGTCCTAAGGGAAGGACAAGAAGAGAACAAGAAAATCATAAGGAAGAAGTGAGATGAAAAAACACTTTAGCATCATAATGTGCCTATTGTTCATTCTTTCGTTGATTGCGACCAATTCACAGATTCTAGCAACAAAAAGAGTCCTAGCTAGTGATAATTACTGGTCACCGCTTTCCAATTGGTTTAATTACACCGGGCCAATGGATGCCATGCCACTTGAATGTCTTGCCCTTTCTCCAAACGCTCCGGTCACAGGTGCGCTGAGCTCTGCGCAAATTCAGCAGGCATATAACCTTTCGTCTTCAGGTGGCCAAGGCACAATTGCGATTGTCGATCCGTACGATGACCCAACCATAATGAATGACGCAAATGTGTTCTGCAGTCAATATAACCTTCCCAATCTAACAAGCAGCAACTTCAATGTAGTGAAGCAAACGGGAGGGATAACGACTGACGCAAACTGGACACTGGAAACATCGCTTGATGTCGAATGGGCTCATGCAATGGCCCCAAATGCCAAGATACTGCTGGTTGAGGCACTTAACGAGAGTGAAGTATTGTATGCAGTGGACTATGCACGAGATCAACCGGATGTCATAGCCGTATCAATGAGCTGGGGTTTCCTTGAGGCAGACTGGGCACCTTCCGTTGATTTTGTGTTTCAACCAGGGCCTTTTGGCAACCCATCCTGCTGCTTCTTTGCTGCTGCTGGGGACGAACGTGAAAACGTGTCGTACCCCGCAAGTTCGCCAAGTGTGGTCGGCGTTGGCGGAACTACACTGACCTTTGAAAACGGACAATTCTCCTCGGAAACTGTTTGGAACACCACGACGATCTACGGAACAGGCGGCGGGATAAGCAAATTCTTCAATGAACCCTCTTTCCAATCGTCATATGGCGTGCCAAATGCAAATGGAAAACGTTGCGTACCTGATGTTTCCTTTGATGCCGGTTCCAGTGTAAGTGTATACGACAGCAGCTATTCCGAAGACAACAATTGGCAAAGTGTAATTGGGACAAGCCTTGGCACTGCGTGTTGGGCAGCGATATACTCGAGAAGTCTGACAGCTTCAAATGGACGTCTCTATCAAAACGCAGAAATATTATCAATATACCAAACCAAGTTTCGAGATATCACCAGCGGAGGCAACGGACTTTACAACGCAACTACAGCTTACGACAAGGTAACTGGTCTGGGCAGTCCACTCACGACGACCTACAATGTACCAATCTTCGCTATGAAAACATTGACAGACGGGAAATTTTACAATCCAAACCAGACAGTTCCATACTTTAAGGTAGAGGAATGGTTTACAGACAACAGCTCCGCCGGAGACCAGGGTGGAAACACAACCTCGGGATATCCATTCGGATTTCCAGACGGCAAGGTCGGCCTTACGGATCTCACCATGCTAGCAAAGGCGTACGGTTTTTCTGAAGGCGGATACAAAGACCCCACTCACCATTGGAACTATCAAATAGACATAAACAACGATGGAAAAGTGAGTCTAAGTGACTTGTCAATCCTTGCCAAAGACTATACTTCAAGTTCGAAATACAATTGGTATACCATGGACCCGAAACATATATCGATAAACTTCACCATCACTGGCAATTCTCAACCGGTCACTGGAACTCTGGACAGCAACGGATTCGCCGCGATCCCAGCGAACTGCACGGGCTGGCTCGTCTTTAAAAACGACACGAACACCGCGGTCGGAGCTTTCCTGACGTTCTGGGGATGAAGGACGAACGAGTGTGAAACCATGAACAAGCTGAAAACGTTTTTGATAATAGCTCTACTGGCCTCAACGATGGCGCTTTACGCTTCGAAGAAGGCAGCCGCAGATGTCTGCACGACACTAAGTGTTAGTCCTTCTCAGCAGGATTCTTGGATGTACTGGGGGAGCGGCAGCGGAAACGGCACCGTCTATGAGATTAGCGTTGACGTAGTAATATCGAACGTTACAGACATGGCCGGATGGCAGTTTGGACTGTACTGGAACAACAATTACCTGAACTGCGACAGCGTCACCATCCAAAACCCCACCACATGGAACGAAACCATCAACGTCGACGTCAGCAACGGTATCGACAACTCGTACAACTCGACAAACGGGTACTTTGGCTACGCCAACGCTGCAGCACAGCCCTGCCCCGACTTCAATGGCACCTTAACCATTGCAACTCTAACCTTCCATCAACTGACAAACGTCTCAGCTACAACTCCGCTGAACATTGACATTGTCGACACCGAATTAGTGGACGGCAACTTTAACGACATCGCCTTCTCGTCCACGGACGGCTCCGTCGTAATGCACACTGGCGTGAAATCGACTTCTGTATCCATAACTGGGAACGGAAGCACGATACAACTCGACCCCTATCCTGGGAGTTGGAGTAACTGGCAGTGCTGCCAATCAAGTGACTCTGACACAAGCTACGTCATGTCCAGTGAGGAAGATAACAACCCTTACAATGACCTGTACGTTGCCAACTGTTCTTGGATACCAGCAGCCGCAACCAACACCACCGTGACGGTCCACATCTTGGTCAGATCTACTTCGACATCGCACAAAGCCATTTGTCGTCCATACGTAAATGCAACTTCGCGCGGAAGCCAACTCGGAAGCTCATGCAACCCTGGCACAACGTACCAGGACTACTCATCCAGCTTTTCAATCACGCAAAGTGACGGCTCAGGATTGCAAATAGGCGTCCAAATCACGTCTGGCCGCTACAGCCTCTACGGCATATACTACTACTGTCCAGGATACTGCACACAAGTCTACGCAGTCATAACATGGAGCTAGACTGTAGCAATCCTGCGACAATTCAAAGACACCTCGCGCATGTGAGAACAGCAGAAATGCAAACTCCCCCCTTTTTCTTTGTCAAAAGAAGACTCCGATTTTTCTTATCTCAGACCAGGTAAAACTGAAGATGAAGCGTTTTTAAACACGATTCGGGCCATTTGCAATGTTTGATTCAATTAATATTTGTGCAATTATAGGTCCTCTGACGAATTCCGTTTGGGCTTCTTTTCTCAAGATAAGCTTTCTGAAGAAAGAATGTGAGATTTGCCTTTTCCAATTATTCAAGAATTCCTTCACGTTGCTCTCCTGAAACAGAGCTCTAACTAATTTAGATATATCTGCACTAGAAGAGGTCATAATTCGGTTTGTTTCGGCTCATGGTTAGAGGCCGCAGTGTAAGTATCATTTTCGAGCTGATGTAAGGCTTTCAATAATGACCGCGTTTTCGAACTTTCCGTTCGCAACCTAACCATCTTTAAGTATCCGTAAGGTGTAATAGTGACAATACCTTCACGTTCCAATATCTGGAGATTACGCTGAACCTGATTGTAGGTACTGTTCATCATTCTGACCAAGTTGGTGACGTGAGTCTCGTTGACTTTCGAAAGAGTCAGAATTATCTTTTGTCTGCAAGAAGAACCTATGATCTGATGCAAAGTCAACACAAATACCGACATTTCAGACTACTCTCAGATAAGTCTTATAAACAGAAGGAAAAGCTTAGTAGGGGAGAGAGATAAGTGAAAGTGAAAGCTGTCATTCTTTTTCAACAAAAACATGTCAATTGTGAATGGACGGTTTAAACGACGGCATCAAGCTAGCCCGCTGCACCAAACCATTTTCAGATGATAAAATAAAATTCTTACAACAAGGAATGGCCAGTTTCGGTCAACAAACCGAAAAACAAATTCTGCGTGATTGGCCACGTCCTGGACGTCTGAGTTTCCAGATGTATCAGATGCTCTGGTGTATTCTAGTCGAACGCTTAGTAGAGAAGCCTTATATTACGATTCACGACATAGTGCTTCTATAGGACAGGCGATGGGAAAAATGAGAAAGAAAGCAGAAGTGGAAGCTGACTGCGGAAAGCAAAACTCCAAGTTTGAACCACCCGGCGAAGATATTGTCTTGTGCGAAATTCTGATAAACAGAAGGCAGATATAGCGCATAGATGATTGACCACCTCCCCAAAATCATTCATCCAGACAATGGACTCTGGACAAACCTCGTTTTCAATGAACCTTCGTATTAACTTAACGACCCACATGTCGGGGTTTCCAGTGAACTGGTCAGAGCGTTTGCATCTTCGATCCAATTGTTGAACACTCGTTCCGAGTGGGAAATGGAAAAAGGTAGATTTGCGGGTAAATGCATATATCTCTCCAAATTGTTAGACCGTTGCGCTGGTCATGGTCTAAGGCGGAAAAATGACCCTAACAGACGAAATATTGAAGCTGAAAAAAGAGAAGAACGCAATAATCCTGGCGCACAATTATCAGAGGGAAGACGTTCAGGACATCGCAGACTACATCGGCGACAGCATAGAGCTTAGCAGGAAAGCCATGGAAGAGAAAGAAGCGAAGATGATAGTTTTCTCGGCTGTTGACTTCATGGCAGAGTCAGCAGCAATCTTGAATCCTGACAAGAAGGTGTTGCTGCCGACGCTTAGCGCACGATGTCCTATGGCACAGATGCTTACCGTCGAAGAGATCAAGCGGGCGAAGTTGCACCATCCACTCGTGCCTGTTGTTCTGTACGTTAACACTCTAGCAGCTGCTAAGGCCTACTGTGACATTTGTTGCACATCGGCTAACGCTGTGGATGTGATTGCATCGTTAGACGCGGACACGGTGCTTTTCGGCCCAGACCGTAACCTAGCCGAATACGTACAGAGGAAGACTGGAAAGACTGTTATCCCTATCCCTGAGTGGGGATTTTGCCCAACGCACTTGCTCTTTCAACCCGAGGATGTCCACATCCTCAAGACTCAATGCCCGGAAGCCAAAGTGATGGTGCATCCCGAATGCACCTTTGAAATGCAGAAAGCCGCCGACTTCGTCGGAAGCACGTCACAAATGTGTAGATATGCAAAAGAATGTAACGCTGAAACGTTTATCGTGGGAACGGAGGAGGGAATACTTCACCGCCTGAAGAAGGAGAATCCTCGGAAAAAGTTTCTTTTGGCCTACGAAGAAGCTGTGTGTCCGACCATGAAGTTGAACACTCTTGACAGGCTTTACATGGCCTTGAAAGAAGAAAAATACGTGGTTACTGTTCCAGAACCTATTGCAAAGCAAGCCAGGAAAGCCTTGGAGAGAATGTTTGATCTGAATAGCCGATAAGATTAGAGGGAAAAAACCGTTACCTTGAGCAGCTTCACGCCCTTCTTGGCGGCCAAGTGATCTCTTAATTCTCGAATATCACCAGCTTTGCCCTTGACAGCTATCGCCTCAAGACAGTCTGTTTCGCTCAGGTGAATATGCATCGTTGAGCAGATAATGCGTGCAAAATGGTGTTGCACGTGCGTGAGTGCGTTTTCAAGCCCTCCGACTTCATGATCATACAGCATCATCATAAGCCCGGCTTGATCTCGGGTCTCGTTTTGAAGCAGGTTTTTTTCTGCCACGAACATTCTAACCGCGTCTTGGACAGCTTTTGACCGATTCTCATACTTCATTGTTCCAAGGATCTGGTCAAAATCTTTCAGTAAGTCGGGTGGGAACGTTACGCCTACGCGTTTTATTTTGGGCATGTTCTCACAGACAATTTCTAAGGTGTCCTTGAATAAAGTTTTTATGCACTGCAGTGCTACTACTGAACAAAAAGGTGTTACCAAACGGTCAGAACGGGCAGCAAAACCTACTTCACGACTGTGGACGCGGCGCTGACGGGTGTCTTCTGTGCACTTTGGATATTCCTGAACTGGATTCTGGCACCGCTAAGTGTGACTTTGCTTGGAGGGATTCCAATATTCCATGATTTTGCGGTCTTCTTCACACTGTTACTTGTCGCATGGGTGACTGGACGGTTTGGAACAAGCTCGCTGGCCGGCATTGTGGGTTCAGTAATCGTCGTATCCTTGGGAGGCCCACCGCCAATCATTATGTTTTGCTTTGCCGTTTCAGCGGTCATTTTTGACTTGCTGATGTCTGCGAGTCACCACAGGATCCGCAGTTCTGCATACAGCATGATAGTAGCAAGCGTCGCAACAGTGCTATCGGCCTACGTTGCCGGCGTACTCATCGGTGTCCTTTTCACTCCGAACGATGGGCTTCAGTGGGCACTTACGATTTGGGGCGGATGGCATTTTGTCGGTGGAATTTTCACACTTACCATAACCCTGCCGCTCATAGCAGCGCTGGAAAAGGCCAACGTGAGGAAGATTCTAGGTGAAGCACAATAGAGAAATCACCTCTCAGATGAAGAATGCTGCCAAATTCCATGGACACCTCGGTCCTTTCCTCGTCATAGGCGTGAGAATGGGAGAAATCGCCAAGAAGCAGTTGGGCATAAACGAGGAGAACAGACTTGAACTGCATGCGAGCATTAGGACACCGCTCTATCCTCCCTTCTCATGTGTCATTGACGGAATACAAGCTACAACTAGTTGCACAGTTGGAAATCAAAAACTGAAAATTGAAAAATCAATGAAGGAGATAACCGCACGCTTCAAACTTCAGAGTTCAGACAAAACAATGAAGATTTCAGTTAACCCCAAAGTAGCCAGGAACTTGACTGAAGAGATGTCCAAGGGAGCTGATTCTGAGCAGCTTGCTGCAAAGATCGCACATTTGAAGGAAGAGCAGCTTTTTGTGTTGGAAGAGTAATAGGTGTTTTAGAGAAGGCCGCCTCAGCGATGCTGGATTGACATGGAAGACCTGAGAATAGCAAAGAAACGTCTCGGAGAAGAAGGGTTGACACTTTCAATCGTCAAGGACGAGCAGGTGCTCTTTGAGACTGCTTCTCATGGAATTTCAGGCTTATTGAGGGCAATTCAAGAGCTTGGCGAACGACTTAACGGGGCTTCCGTTGCGGACAAAATCGTTGGCAAAGCAATTGCACTCTTGTGCCTTTACGCGAGGATTGAAGGAGTGTATGGATCGGTCATGAGCAGGGAAGCGAAGAAATTGTTTGAAGAAAACAAGGTTCACGCTGAATGGGATGAGCTGATTGGAAACATACTCGACAAGTGCAAGTCGGCAACCTGCCCGTTCGATAGGTTGGCGGCAGGAATCACGGATCCTGAAGAGGCTTACAAAAAACTTAAAGCTTTGCAAGATTCTCTAAAGCAACGCAGGTGACAAGATGAGCATTGGGCATGAGCGGTCTGCGTCTGACGAAAAGGAATTAGAACGTATGAGGCACAAGAAGTTGGCTGAGCTCGGGGAGAAAAAGCAGGAAGTGGACAATAAGCCCGTTCACATAACCGATTCGAGCTTCAAAGAGATAACCAGCAAACATACGCTGGCGCTCGTTGATTTTTGGGCGGCGTGGTGTGGCCCGTGCCAATCATTAGCTCCGACAATTGAAGAACTGGCCAAGGAGTATGCCGGCAAAATTCTTGTCGGGAAGCTTAACGTCGATGAAAACCCCCAAATTGCAGAGTGTTTTCAAGTTTTTAGCATTCCAACCATGCTGATAATGAAGAACGGCGAAGAAATCGACAGGATAGTGGGATGTGTCCAGAAGAAACATATCGAAGCTGCCTTAAGGAAACACTTGGAGTAGGTTGGAGCATGGACATACCAGAACGTCGGATGATAGGTGCGTTGTTGCTTCTCCTGGGTGTTTCTTCCTTGACTGTGGGCGTCTACACTGGTCAGCTCAACGCAATAGTGAACCTGCTTGGAAAAATCTTCCTCTAATAATTGCGAAGTAAAAATTCTTAAGCGTTGCCAACGTGTTCTGACACTGTTCATTTAACAAACAGGTTAGCGCGAAAATGAGTCCACCAGTCATTGGATGTGAAGATGGAGAGAGAGAAGCCGTTTTGGAAGCAGCCAAGCTCATGCTGGCAGCTGCACGAACAGCCCCTAAGACCGCTGGTGTAGATGACATCATGACATTGATTGTCTACGGAAAAGAGAAAGATGTCATCGCGGACAAGATGGAAGAGATAGCGGATGAAAGGAAGATTGAAGGGTTCAGACGAGACGCAAAGAACGTCAGGGACTCCCATGCAGTGGTTCTCATAGCTGTCAGAGGGGATAGAAGCATTGGTTTAGACTGTGGAGGCTGCGGTTACGAAGGGTGCCGGGAGTTTGACAAGGCGAGTAAGAAAAAAGGGAAAGACTTCAGCGGTCCCACATGCGTCTTCAAAGCTCTGGACTTGGGGATTGCCTTAGGGTCAGCTGCAAAGACGGCAAGCATGCTTGACATCGATAACCGCATAATGTACCGAATTGGAACGGCTGCTTCGAAACTGAAGCTGTTACCTCAAGCAACAATTATCATGGGAATACCGGTTTCAGTGAGAGGCAAGAACATCTACTTTGACAGGCCTGCGAAGGTATAAGCACTTTTCCAAGAAGGCACTTTCCTCTATTTTCTATCAGTTGCAAGTCAGCATGCGCGCTGGAATTTAGCCAAGTCCCAGTTTAAGCGTATGTGACTCGACAGCAACAATATTTAAGACTCACTAAAGAAGGGGGACATTAGCAAAGAATGTATGCCATGCAAAGCGGTCTGCGTATTGGGTATGTCAAGCACAATAGAGCTCGTGTGAAGGCAGGCGCGAACCGCGTGCGCTGCAATCAGAAGCATTTGCTTTGACCGCTCGAAATGAGCCTCTTCTAATTCTGACTCTTCATTTTTTCATACATTTTCTCCAGTGTCCAACGGATGCTTGACTTAAGCTCCTTCAGCCTTTCTGGATCAGTGTTCTTGATGACTATTTCACGGATAATATCGCCTTCTCGAACGATGTTGTAGCGGAAGATTTTGTCAGAAGACAGCTGTCCGGCTCTGGCCAGCTCGTTGTCCCTTTCTTGCATTTTGAGCAAGACTCTTTCTAGAAGGAAGTGTGTGAAAGGCGGCGTGTTGACGTCGAAGTCTTTGTCTTCAGCCAGCACCACGCGCAATTGGTCTTCGGCAACGTGGAGGTTAGCGAGAAGCTCACCTGCCATTGTCTGCAATGGCGTGACATTCTGAAGTTCCACGTGCGACTGGGGGAACGAAGGCTCAGACTCTCCTTCGCCCCCTCTTTCTGTTGCCGGCAAAACTCCGGTTTTCGTCGACCCCTCCGTGACTTGTAGGTGCCTGAACCCCTTTTCAAGGAGAATGGAGTCGATGGTTTCAAGCATAGCCTGCGAATCTTTGAGGTCAGAACTCAGCGCTTCGATTTTGTCTTCGAGTTTCTTCTTGAATTCGACGAGCCGCTTTATTCTCTCTGCATCTACTGACAATTTCTATTCACGGATAATATCTTGCGAGCACTTCCCTTATCAACCCTTTGAAATTCGCCGTAGTTAGGCGAGTTCAGGCAATACGTTGCTGTTTACCTTGATTTTCGAATCAGAAAAGGGCTGAAGCGATTCAACTGTGATTTTCAGTTCGCTCTGAAGGAAAGTCTCGAATCCGTGAAAAATAGGGCTGTCCGTATTGTTCAGTTTGATGCATGTATTTTTTCCCTCTAGCAATGGACTAAAATCAAAGATGGCTATGCGTCTAGAAAAGTCTGGGTTATCAAGGACTGTCCGGAATATATCTTCTGAGGGTACTTCTGAGAAAAGCCAAGCTAAGTGAGAGGGCTCGACAACGGTGTAGAACAATCCTTTCTGAACCACGCATTTTCTGTTTGAGATTATCGCTTTGAAGGAGGCGGGAGTGACGTTTCTAGTTGAAAGAAAATTGTGATAGTCGTCTTTCAACTCAACCCAATCTTCGTTTTCGGATGTTCTCCAGCCCCGCAGTTTGCAAAAACGCTTGAAACTGGTAAGGACTTCCCATATCTTGGACATATTCATGTTCTTGTTCCAACCTCGAACAATATTCTAGAACAAAGTTCTATTGCGCTGGCCGCAGACTTAAGTGTTTTTGTCAACGTTTTCCGCAAAAATGAAGCCTGACTGTTCGAATATTTGCAGTTTTGTAGGCATTACAATGCATTTTACGCAAATTTGCGGGTAAGACAGAGCGAAGGGTTTTTGATGGAAAAGCAGGGAGGCCAGCTACATTTCTGCGACAATAAGGAATAAATTCCGATGTGTCTATTAAGAATGGGCGGGGACAACGGCATTGAAACTTAAGAACAATACAGTGTTTTTAGATGCTACAGATCTGGAGATTCTGCGAGCACTGCAGAAAGATTGTAGAGAGACGTACGGAGCCATAGGCAAGCGGCTGGGAATTGCTCATTCGACAGTTTATGATAGAATAAGAAAAATGGAGCAGCAAAAGGTGATACAGAACTATACGGCCACCATAGACGTTGAGAAGATTGGGATGAGAAACATAACTTCGATAATGACGGTTTACGCAGACCCCAAGGAGATTGAGAGAGTTGCGGAGAAATTGGCAGCTTTGCCAGAAGTTCTTGAAGTCTACACGTCCCTTTCAGAAGAGCTTCTAGTCATTGCAAAGGTCTCTGCAGCAAGCCAGGAAAACCTGCACGAGTTCATAGCTAATTCAGTTGCCCCATTGCCTGGAGTTTCGAGAATTCGCACCTCAATTATCACGAAGAAGTTTAAGGAAACTCAATTTTCAATCACGAATGCGTCGGAAAGGTTACATTTATAAAAGAGATACGCGATATCAATGAAGGAACAATCATGACTTTAGACACAGGTTCAAAGATTCTCAGGACAGTTCCCAGGGAGAAAGCGTTCTATTTCTTCACTTCGATTGGAAACTACACTGGAACAAGCGCATCTTCCCTCAAGGAATTCATGGAAAAAACAAACGAAGTCAACGTTAAATCCTTAGAGTTTCATCTTTCCCGCGGAGACTTTGAAAAATGGATGGCTGAGGTTTTGCAGGACACGGAGCTAGCGGGCGAAATTAGAAGGCTGCAGAAGTTGAACTTGACAGGCAACAGTCTCCGCGACCAACTGAACTTCACCGTTTCGAGACGTTTCAAACGCCTGACAAGTCAACCTGGCGCAAGCCGATTCTGAAATGCTTCAGTCTCTGAGAGTGCAGAGTTGCGCTTGAAAGACCCACGCACTTAAGAGTTGACCCCCTACTCTTCTCGCGCGTGTCAGTTCTAACATTCGCCCCTGGGTGTAACAGCGCGGCGGCTCTGTCTTCAAGTCTAAACGTTGCGACCGTACCCAGCGCCCGCGCTACCCACTACAATTGAAGGGGGCTCAATCTCGAACTTCTTCAGCTAGAATGACTGATCCCGAAAAGTGCCCGTCTATGATAGGATGTTATGTTTGCGTCAAGCCGAGTCAGTCAAGTCCTACTCGTTTGCTCGTCAATGCCAGTGGGTGTACAAAAAAAGAGGAAAGGTTAGCTATAAGATGGCTTCTTCCTGAGGCGTGTTGTGGCAGCTGCGCCGATCAGTGTTGTTCCCATTAGCAATAGCAGTAGGCCCGTCACTGGAAATTCTGGCACGCTGTTTGTACTGTATATCACTATTTCATGAGTGCCCGCTGTGAAGTTGAACCACACGTACGCGTTTGCCGAGTCAGTTGTAACCACTGCGTCTGGATTGTTGTCTATGGTGACAGTCCAATTAGTCTGGACTGGCTGGCTCCACATGAAGTTGTTCGGAAACGTAACGTTGCAGAAGCCTGGTACGGTACCGTTGACAGGGCTCGTAACGGTGAAATTGAATGTGCTCGTGTTGTTGTCAAAGACTGGCGCAGTTACGTTTGAGTCAGTGTCTATGGTTCCAGAATAGCCTACGCCTTCGAATGTGATGGTGTATGGCACTGTCTGCTCGGTGGTGATTGTGTACACGGCGTTTTGCACGCTGAAGACGGGAGTGGCAGAGTTTGCATCTGTCATGTCCGTGAAGTCACACGCCAGGGGACAAGTTGCGTAAGGCGAGGGTTGAGAAACTACTTGGAACGTGATTACTGCAATCGTCGCGTTGTCCCCCCACCATGCTAGGCCAGTTGCTGCGCCTGCAACTTCATAGTGTGTAGCGTTGGTGTACGGTGCCGAAGCAATGGGGTTTCCTTGGCTGTCGAGGAATCCGGGGCTTATGCCGTACAGAATGCCTGTTGTTAGTGGGCCAACACCACTGACGCCCACGTCGCTGACGAAGGATACCGGTTGAATCAACGTGGAGTTCCAAGTAAAGTGAACCTCAATGCCTTGGACGCCTGCTGGAACGTTCTGTGTCGTGACGTTGTAGAGTTTCAATGTCACGTTAAATTCCTGACCTATGGCTAGAGAGGGACCCATGAGAACTTGCGACGGTTCAACCGCGTAGTATGGCCCCGCCTGTGCCGAAGCTAGTTTCACTGTCGAGACTGAAGCTATTGCGGCTACTGTGAGAAATGTGATTAACAGCATGATACTATAGATTCTCTTCATTTTTCCACCTTTTCCAATTTATAGACTCTAATGTATTTTGGAACATCTTAATATAAATCTTGCCCTTGGTCAAATCAGGCATGCCCGAACGTTATTGCACGAGGCTGCTCTCGTTCCTGGTTGCTGTCGTTTCTATTTGTTGTAGAGGTGGCAGGCTACGTAGTGTTCTCCACCTATGTCTACCAGTTCAGGTTCCTTTGTTCTGCATATGTCCCCGATGTAGGATGGGCATCTTGTGTGGAATCTGCATCCTGCAGGCGGGTTTATTGGGCTTGGGATTTCGCCTTTGATGACAGCTTCGCTTCTCTTGGCGGTAGGGTCTGGAACCGGAACTGCAAGTATCAACGCTTTCGTGTATGGGTGAAGCGGTTCGTAGACTATTTTTTCGGCCTCGCCCATCTCGACGATCTTTCCAAGGTACATTATGCCCACGCGGTCACATATGTGTCTGGCCAATGCAAGGTCGTGGGTTATGTAGAGGAATGCTACGTTGTGTTTTTGGATTAGTTCGAACATCAGGTTGAGAACTTCAGCCCTGATTGACACGTCCAGCATTGAAACTGGCTCGTCAGCGACCACGAACTCTGGGTCCAGCACGAGTGAGCGGGCAAGAGCGACTCGTTGTCTTTGTCCCCCGCTGAGCTCATGCGGATACCTGAACAGAAACTGTTGCGGCGGTGTCATCTTCACTTCTTCAAGCTTATTAAACACTTTGTCTTCTAATTCTTTTTCGCTACTGCAGACCTTGTGTATCTTCAATGGCTCGGAGATGATGTCGTAAACCGTGAACCTCGGGTTCAACGACTCGTACGGGTCTTGAAAAATCATTTGCATCTGTCTTCTCAGAATCTTAGGGTCGGTTTGCAGTCCGAAGATGTTCTTGCCCTTGAAGACTGCCGTTCCGCCCGTTGGTTCTATCAGTCTTAAGACAAGCCTTCCCGTCGTTGTCTTGCCACTTCCAGATTCGCCAGCCAAGCCGAATATCTCTTTTCTCTTGATGTCGAAACTGACGTTATCGACAGCCTTCACAAAGATATCGTTTTTCCCCGTTAAGGATCTGAAGAAGCCAAGGTTTACTGGAAAATATTTTTTCAGCTTTTCAACTTTCAACAGCTCATCCATTCAGCATTCGCCTCAACTGACTGGGTTTACAAGGTGACACGCGGCGTAATGATCTTTCTCGGTCTCAATTAATTCTGGGACTTTCTTCCGACATATCTCCATCGCATATTTACATCTCGGGTTGAACCTGCAGCCCCGGGGAGGGTTAGTCAAGTCGGGTGGTGAACCTGGAATCGATATCAGTCGCGTCCTCTGAGCCTTTATGGACGGAAACGCTGACAGAAGGCCTTGTGTGTAGGGGTGCAGCGGATCCTTGAATATCTGTACTATGTCACCGAATTCAGCCACTTTTCCAGCGTACACTATTGCCGCCTCTTCACAAGTCTCAGTCACTATTGACAAGTCGTGAGAAATGACAATCATTGCGAGGTTCAGTCTCTCCTTTAACTCCCTCAATAGTTTGAGTATCTGTGCGGCAATTATGACATCAAGGGCAGTGCTGGGTTCGTCGCTTATCAACATCTTCGGGTTGCACGCTAGGGCCATCGCTATGCATGCCCTTTGTTTCATTCCCCCACTGAATTCATGAGGATAGTTGCTCGCCCGTGAGGGATCTACTCCAACAAGCTCAAACAATTTCGCGATTCTTTCTTTGGCTTCCCCTTTACTCACGCCAGATTCGTGAACCTTTATAGCTTCAACTATCTGATCCTCAATCCTGAAAACTGGGTTGAGAGCATTCATGGCTCCCTGAAAAATGAGTGATATGCCACTCCAGCGGATGTCTCTTCTAATCTCGCCTTCGCTCATCGGCACGATATCTTTTCCATTGAAGAGTATTTTGCCTCCGAAGATTTTCGCATTTCTTGGCAGTATCTTCATAAGCGTTATCGCGATACTGGTTTTTCCGCACCCTGATTCGCCAACAACTCCGAGGCCTCGACCGCTGTCAACTTTAAAAGTCAAGCCGTCGACCGCTCTTACCCATCCTCCTGAAGTGCGGTAGTACATCCTCAGGTCTTCTACGTCCATCAGTGTCATGGAAGATCTCGGATTAACTCTCGGTCCTTCATATTTAAGCTTTAGTTCTCTGATTGTTCCGAAAGTGCGTACCTTCTGAAGAGCTTTGTCAAACCTTATATTGCTTGAAGGTGCCCATCTGTTTGAAGAGGAATGCGCAGCAGATATCCAGGGAAAAGTGACAGACTGAACGATTTGCTGGAGGAGGTGACTCGTTTCTTCATTTCTAAGGGCTTCTTGGTCTCTGTGAACAAGAGCGATTCTGAAAGTGTTATCTCTGTCAAGACTGGCGAATCAGCCGGAACCAAGATTCTGGATGTCTGTTTGGCAGGCGACGCAAGTGGTTCTCTCGTGGTGACTTTTGCAGGTTCCGAGCGGTCACCTATTATCAGAAACTCTGCTCTCCCGTCTATGCTCGGCGGGGGCTTTTTGACCTTGAAGAGTCAAAGGCTGGCCGAGATTTTGGAACGGTTAGAGAAGGAGTTCTGGGAAACGGTGGATCGGTTTATGGTTTCTTCTTAGCCTACACGTCTCAGCCTTGGATTGACATCTCGTCAGTGCGTATCCTATCAGAGCGAACATACGTGAACATAGACCGATGCATACTGCGGGAGGAGCTGGTTAGAATCGTTGGGCGGAGACACGTTTTGCCACGTTGCCCGCGGTTCCATAATCATGCAGCAGGCTTCACGACCACACGCATCCGTCGGCCGGGGGCCCATCCAGCTTAATGCAGTTTCTGACAAGCAGGAACGTCATCGGTCCCCAGCGCACCAAGACTTAAATAAACATTGTTTCTCAATCTATTTGAGGCTGAAATTCTGAGCCCGATGGGAGCAGGCCGTGTCATACTGTTCATAGCTGGAGTAGTCGAGTTCCTCCTCTCGGGCATGATGTTCCTGATGGCGAACTTTGGGCTGGCGGGCTATCTGATCCTGGCATATATGCCCACCGAACAGGGAGCAACTTATGCGATACAGCTTTACATGGGGATTTTGGCCGTTGTAGCATTCATATTCGGCCTCGCCGGAGCTGCAAGCGCGATTGAACGGTGGAGTCTACTCCTGTCAGTCTTTGGAGGATCGTTAATTGCTCTTTGGGGTCTCCTGCAGACATGGTATACGCTAACCTGGCTCACTGACAGGGGGGAAATCCAAATAGGCGTGACAGAGGGCACCATTGCCGTTTTCTTTTCTTTGCTTGTCATCACGTTGCTTGTCGCATCGAAAGAACAATTCAGAATACCCCTGTTCCGAACCGGACGCACGTGGTTTTCTGATGATAACAGTTCTCAGCATGCGCCGTAAGCGCGTGTGTGTTCCTAACCGGATGGGAACAAGAAGGATGCTGGCGGACCAGACGATGACATGGGAAAGAAGAGGTCCTATCAGGGTTGAGGCGTGAAACCGTACGTTATTTGTGAGAGTTGACGCCTCATGTTTCCTAAATGCGGTGTGCCTTCTTGACGCAGTGCAAGAGAGCATCGATGATGGGATGAGCTCGTATTGGTAAGTGGCACGCCTTCTTGCAGGCAAGGAAAGCAGCCCTGGAAGGGTGATTTAGGTTTATAAGGAAAGCTCAGTCAGTTCACACGGTGGATCGTGAAGACAGTGTCTATTCCTTCTATGGCGTTCGGGAAAGGTTTTCGGATCCATACCTGTTTCGGGCCCCCTATGAAGTGTCCGCGTCAACAGGCTAGGCCGTACCCATAAAACAAGGCGAAGTTTAAACACGCTGCCATTACGCCTATGAATCAAACACACGAATGTGAGGAACGGCATTGTCAGGAGCGGCTGCGTCTGAAACGCTGGTGTTTGCCTCAACGTTTATTTGTTAGCAAATCCATTTTGTGTGTTGGTTGTTAATGTGAAGAAAGAGTGGTTTGCTCTGGGGTTAGTCTTAATAGTTGCAGGTTTTGCGCTCCTGTCCTTCTCCAACACTGTTGTCTACACGGACAATTACTTGGCACAGGGCAGTCTTGACAACACAGTCTATGAACACTCGGGCCTCACACCTAGGGTGAGCGTTTCAGGCCATTTTGACGCCGGTCAACGTCTCTGGTTCAACTTCACGAAGGGCAATTTTTGGGGCGTTCAGTATGACATTCAAAACGAGGGGCTTGAGCCGGCAAACACAGAGTTCGCTCCTGGCACAGCTATTGAACCGTATAAGACGATATATTTCAACCTCTACACTCCTTCAGGTGACGTGGTTTCGACCGAGGTTTACCTCGTTGGAGGAACGGAACCGTTCGCTGTGGTTTATTTTAACCAAAGCGCTGATTTTGTCCCGCTTCCAGACGGGAACCTGACATTCGCTAGCGTGGGGGTGGAGGGCACGATAGAGCGCACTGGCAACTACACCATAGTCGCAACTACGATCCAGCCACTAGTTCGCAAAGACGCTCAAAACACTTATGACGTTGTTGCAAATAGCATAACTGGAAAAGGAGCCGTGCAGGCTGATCCGCCGCTGACAATGAATCTGTGGAGCATCGATGCTGTCGAAACAAAGCCGTACCTCGTATCATTTGTAACAGTGGGTGCGGTGATTCTGGTCCCTGGAGTAATCTCCAGCGTTTGGGCAACTAGGCCCAAAAGAAGGCGAGCACGCGACCGATTGAACAAGACGCGTCAATGAAAAGCAAACTATAGTGTTGTTTCAAGCCGTTACTTCAAATGCTCGTAGCGCACGCTCTTAAGTAATCTTGCAGTGTTCATCCATATCAGCGTGGTCTGAGAGGTCAAAGTCCAAAGGACTAGCGCGCGCCAAGATTCCCTACCTACACAAACCACGACAAGACATTCTACATCTCAGACAATAGCGTGCGCAATGAAGAAATTCTTACTACTACCTTCTGGGTGAAGACTATATATTGACCTCGGCATGTAAGCCTATTAGTCCTGATTTTCAATTGAACTCAACGTAATCAGATTGCCATCAAAAATGTTATTATTAGCCCTACTACCACTGCCTGAAAATTCTTAACTAGAGAAACTCTTTTAGCTTCAGAATGCTCGCTGTTCTCGTAGCTTTAAGCTTGACTAGAGCCTTTTGTACCGCATGGCTTAGGAGACGGGTTTGACCAATAAGACGATATAAGCTGAATAAGCCCAAACCATAAAAAAGCTGTTTCTAGTACAGAAATTTAGGGCGCACAAGAGATATTAGTTTGTCGGGCAATATAGAACTTAGAGAGAGGAGCCAAGTTGTCCAGAAAGACTGTTTCTGCAATAATGGTGTCTTTACTGGTGTTGGCCACGGTAGGATTAGTCTTTAACGTTCAACCTGTCAAGTCCGATTATGCATGGATGGAAACCATTTACATACAGGCCGACGGAAGCATAGTCCCGTCAACCGCGCCGATTTCCAGCGTTGACAACGTGACTTACACGTTAACAGACAACATCGCGGGAAACGTTCCAGCCTATACCAGTGCAATCATCATACAAAGAGACAACATCATAATAGACGGAGCAGGCTACACGCTACAAGGCACACAAGCTGAAGAGTCCAAAGGAATATATTTGATGGGAAGAAGCAACGTAACAATCAAAAACATGAAAATCACGACATTCCAATACGGCATCTGGCTCTATTCTTCCTCTAATAATAACAGCGTGAGCGGAAACAACGTAACAAACAACGTGTATGGCATCTTTCTCCAGTCTTCTAACAACAACAGCGTGAGCGGAAACAACGTAACAGCAAACAACTGGTATGGCATCTATCTCGGCTCTTCTTCTAACAATAACAGCGTGAGCGGAAACAGCATAACAGCAACCAACTGGTATGGCATCTATCTCGATTCTTCTTCTAATAACAGCATGAACGGAAACAACATAACAGCAAACAACGAGATGGGCATCTATCTTCAGTTTTCTGCCAATAACAGCATGAGCGGGAACAACATAACAAACAACTACGAGGGCATCGGGCTCATTTATTCTTCAAACAACAACAGTATTAGCGGAAACAACGTAACAACGAACGACAGCACTGGCATCGGGCTCTATTCTTCTTCAAACAACAGTGTTAGCGGAAACAACGTAACAAACAACAGCTATGGCATCTATCTCGATTCTTCTTCAAACAACAGTGTTAGCGGAAACAACGTAACAAACAACTACGAGGGCATCGGGCTCAGTTATTCTTCAAATAACAGTGTTAGCGGAAACAACGTAACAGCAAGCAACAGCACCGGCATCGGGCTCGATTCCTCTTCAAACAACAGTGTTAGCGGAAACAACGTAACAAACAACGTGTATGACATCTTTCTCCAGTCTTCTAACAACAACAGCGTGAGCGGAAACAACGTAACAGCAAACAACTGGTATGGCATCTATCTCGGCTCTTCTTCTAACAATAACA